>Ga0194051_1000084_pt1 | contig 47728 bp, 48 predicted proteins | sample SepL2320m_MetaG_FD_161275 | JGI IMG/M metagenome (GOLD analysis project Ga0194051, IMG submission 161275) | Anoxic zone freshwater microbial communities from boreal shield lake in IISD Experimental Lakes Area, Ontario, Canada - Sep2016-L239-20m | ecosystem: Environmental > Aquatic > Freshwater >... | reverse complement strand
CGCCACATCGCGCGAATTTCCCCGGGCCAGAACGGCAGCGAGATCACCGCGCCCGCCAGCACGAGGACGGCGGCGACGATGCCGGTGATGAAGGCGCCGAACAGGCCGAGACCGCGCCGGACCGTGACTTGGGGAGATGACATGGGGGGAGCTGACATGGGAGGCGGTGGTGCCTCGCGGGCGGGCGGGGCAGTGGACGCAGGAGAAGGTGTGTCGCTCATCGTCTGCGCTCCCATGGTCGGCGCTCCTTGTACGCCGGCTTCGGCCAGCCGGTCGATCTCATCCAGCACCGCCTGGCGGGTGGGCCGCGCCGCCGCGACGGTTGCCTTGAAGGGCAACGCCGCCAGGGGTTCCAGGGCAGCAGGGCTGATGGCAATGGCGGTAACGCCCCGCAGGGCGTCGGCCAAACCGGCATCGCCGACCAGCCTGGCAAAGGTGGTGGCCGCGCGCGGCGAAAAAAACGTCGCGGCGTCGATCGCCCGGGCGGCCACGGCCGCCCGCGCCGATTCCGGCAACGTGCTTTCCTCGCGGGCGTCGTAGAGCACGAAGCGGTGCACCTCGAAACCGTCGGGCGCGAGCGTTTCCACGAGGTCGAGCGCGACGTCCTCCCCCGAGACATGGACCAGCGATCCCTTCTTGGGATCGAGGCTGCGGCGCACCTGCTCGGCCAGCGCGGCGCCGTCGCCCGCTGCCGAGGTGACGTCTGAGAACCCCAGCCCCTCGGCCGTCGAGGCGGTCGTATCGCCGACGGCGAGGATGGGCTTGCCGCGTTGCTCGCTGGCATCGGCCAGCGCCCGGGCGCCGTTGGCGCTGGTCAGCAGGACGGCCTGGCAGGCCGCGAGAGCGGTGAAGAACGCCGGGGGCGGGCGCAGGATTTCCAGCCGGAACAGCGGCGCGATGACCGGCACGTGGCCGCGTTCGATCAACGCCGTCGCCAGCGCGGCCGCCTCGCGTTCGGGTCGGGTGAGCAGTACGCGCATGCGCTCTCCGTAGCCGGGGCACGGCACCGGTGCAACGACAGACAGGTTAGGGAAGGGTGACGCCTTCGAGCGCCAGAAGCTGGTGCTTAGTCGGCAGGCCGCGACCGCCGGAATAGCCGCCTTCCTTGCCGCCACTGGCCAGCACGCGGTGGCACGGCACGATGATGGGGAGGGGATTGCGTCCGCAGGCCGTGCCGACGGCGCGCGGCCCCGAGCCCAGTGCCATCGCCATGCCGCCATAGGTCACCGTCTCGCCGAACGGAATCTCGCGCATCATCGCCCAGACCCGCTTCTGGTGGTCGGTGCCGTGGGCGGCGAGCGGCAGGTCGAAACGATGCAGCTTGCGACCGAAGTAGCGGTCGAGCTGGCGGGTCGCTTCCTTCAGAACCGGGTTTGGCGCCGCCGGGCGTGCGCGCTCGCCCGGGCTTGCCCAACGCACCGAGGTCACGCAATCGTCATCGGCTTCGAGCGCGAGACGGCCGACGGAGCTCTCAATGTAACAAATGGACATACGGGAAGCGTAGCGTCGGCGCCCGGCATTTGCCAACATGGCGCCAATGCCAGAGGGGGACAAAATCAGGAGCTTGGCGCTCGGACGACGCGCGTTGCTCGGCGGTGCCGCGGCACTGTGGCCGGCGCTTGCCTTCGGGCAACAACCGCCGCCGCGGCCGTCGCCGCCATCAACGGGGCCGCGCCGGGCGCCGCCTGCCGAGCAAGGGCTGCCGCCCGTCGTGTTCGTGCACGGCAACGGCGATTCGAGCGCCCTCTGGATCAACAACATCTGGCGCTTCGAGGCCAACGGCTATCGGCGCAACCAGCTCTTCGCCATCGACTTCGCCTATCCCAGTGCCCGCAGCGACGATTCCAAACCGCAGCCGTTCAGGTCCTCGACCGACGACCAGATGAAGGAGCTGGCGGCCTTCGTCACCCAGGTCCGCGCCGCCACGCGCCGCCGGCGGGTGGCGCTCGTGGCCTCGTCGCGGGGCGGCAACACGGTGCGCAACTATCTGAAGAACGGCGGCGGCGCCGAATTCGTGAGCCACGCCGTGCTCTGCGGTACGCCGAACAAGGGCATCGTGATCTCCGAGACGCTGCTTGCCGGCAGCGAATTCAACGGCGCCTTCCCGTTCCTCAAGGGGCTCAATGCGGGATCGGACGACCTCATCGCCGGTGTCGAGATGATGGCGATCCGCTCCGACAAGAACGACAAGTATGCCCAGCCCGACGGCCGCTTTGTCGGCGCTCCGGGCAAGCCGACCGGCGTCGGCTATGACGCCTCGGAGCTGCGCGGTGCCCGGAACGTCACCCTCGACGGTCTCGACCACCGTGAGGTGGCGTTCCACAAGCTCGCTTTCGCCGCCATGCACGAGCACATCACGGGCAAGCCGCCGGCCAGCATGTTCATCGCCCAGGAGCCGCTGCCGGTGCTGAACGGCAAGGTCACCGGCATCGCCGAGGGCGCCTACACCAACCTCGCGGTGGCGGGCGCCGAGGTCGAGATCTTCGAGGTCGACGCCAAGACCGGCGACCGCAAGAGTTCCGTCGCGGTCCATCGCAAGACGACCGGCGAGGACGGCATGTGGGGCCCTTATGTCGGACGCTCCGACATGAACTACGAATTCGTGCTGCGCATGTCGGCGCAGCCGGTGACCCACACCTACCGGTCGCCCTTCCTGCGCTCCAGCGACGTGGTTCACCTGCGCCCCGCCCAGTTCGGCAAGGGCGACGAGGGCGCGGGCGCGATCGTGGCCATCAGCCGGCCGCGCGGCTATTTCGGCGTCGGCCGCGACAAGTTCTCGCTCGACGGCAAGGTGCCGCCCGGCATCAACGACGGCGTGCCCGGCGCTTCCGTCGGCAAGCTCGCCTTCGACGCCCAGCCACGCACGGTGATGGCTGTGTTCAACAACGAGACGATCCCGACCCGCACTTGGCCGGCCAAGGACAACCATCTCGTGATCGCCGAGTTTTTGAACTAACCAACCGTCCTTGTCATCACGCGCGGGGTAATCCCCGCGCTGGAGTGTAGCGAAGGATTTTTCGCTTCGCTCAAGATGACAGGCTTCGCCTGTCAATCTTCGTAGCGGTACTTGAAGTCGCAGTGGCTGGCGCCGCCCATGATGGTCTGGCTGCGCTCGAGTTTCAGCTTGGGGTCGTAGCCTTCGCAGAAGGCGCCGTCGCGGTTGCACGACAGCAGGGCGCCGATCTCGCCCAGGCCCATTGCCTTATAAGTCTCGGCATACTGGCAGCGGACCACGTTGAAGGTGAAGGTGGTGTCGGTCTGCTCCTTGACCTCGATCTCGAGCGCGCCGCCCTTGGTCCACAGCGGCATGACATCGACGAAGGCTTTCAGCGAACTGCCGCCCGGCGCCACCGCGGCGAACTGGCGGGCTTGCTCGATGGCTGACCGGCGCACCGATTCGGCGACGGTCTTTTTCGCCACCTCGACGCCGTGGCTCTCCTTCAGGGTCTCGTAGACCTCCTTCAGGATTTCGGCCTCGATCTTGCGCTTGTCCAACATGGAAAGGCCGTCGGGATGGGCCGACGATTGGGTTGACTGGCTCATGGCTGGCTCTCCCGAAAATGATTTCGAGCCTACATCTTGACAGGGCGGCCCCCGAATGAAATATCGGCCGCGATGATCACGTTCGCCCTCCTCCGGTCGCGACGCCGCCGCTTTGAAAAGCGGTGCGAGATCGCGCGCGCGTAACAAACGCGCCGTAATCGTGAAGCCGCTGGAGAGGATCAGGCGGCTTCCCACTTTCCTTCTTCTCCAGTTGGCCCATTCCTGAAGGCCCTGAATCCGAGAGAAAGAAGTCCATGACCACGAACAAGACCAAAGTTTTCATCGACGGCCAGCACGGCACCACCGGCCTGCAGATCCTCGACCGGCTGAAGGACCGGCCGGACATCGAGCTGCTCGAACTGCCGATGGCCGACCGCAAGGACCTCGGCAAGCGCGCCGAGATCGCCAAGGCGTCCGACATCACGGTCCTCTGCCTGCCCGACGCGGCGGCCAAGGAGCTGGTGGCGGCGATCGGCGATTCCGACACGGTCGTGATCGACGCCTCGACGGCGCATCGCGTGGCCGACGGCTGGACCTACGGCTTCCCGGAGCTGGCGAAGGACCAGCGTAAGAAGCTGCTCAACTCCAACCGCATCAGCAACCCCGGCTGCTACCCGACCGGCGCCATCGCGCTCATCCGGCCGCTGGTCGAGGCCGGCATCGTGCGCGCCGATTCGACGCCCGCCGTGTTCGGGGTCTCGGGCTACACCGGCGGCGGCAAGGAGCTGATCGCCGTCCACGAGCAGGCGGGCGTCGAGCCGTTCGGCATCTACGGGCTCGAGCTCACGCACAAGCACGTGCCGGAGATGAAGAAATATTCCGGCCTCACGCATGCGCCGCTGTTCGTGCCCTCGGTCGGCCACTATGCCCAGGGCATGCTGATCACCGTGCCGATCACGCGCGACATCACGACGAAGCAGGTAACGGCCAAGGACGTGCACGGCATCCTGGCCGACTACTACGCCGGTGAAACCTTCGTGCCGGTGCGGCCGCTCGCCGATCGCGCGTGGCTGGAGCGCGACCGGTTCCTGCGCGCCGACCGGCTGATCGACACCAACACGATGGAGCTCGCGGTCTACGGCAACGATGCCGAGGGCAACGTGCTGGCCGTGGCCTCGCTCGACAATCTCGGCAAGGGCGCGTCGGGTGCCGCGGTGCAATGCATCAACCTCAAGACCGGCGTCGACGAGACGACGGGACTCGCCGTCGGCTGATGCCGAGCGACGAGACGCCGACGCTGCGGCAGGCCGTGGCGTCGGATGCCGCATCGGTGCGGGCGCTGACACGCGCCGCCTACGCCAAATGGGTGCCGCTGATCGGCCGCGAGCCCAAGCCGATGGGCGCGGACTATGACGCCGCAGTCGCGCGGCATCGCATCGACCTCGCCACCCTGGGCGGAGAGCTCGCGGCGCTGATCGAGACGATCCCTGTGATCGATCATCTGCTGGTCGAGAACGTGGCGGTGGCCCCGGCCTTCCAGGGGCGCGGCCTCGGCCGGTTCCTGATGGCGCATGCCGAGCGTCTCGCGGCAGAGCAGGGCCATGCGGAGATCAGGCTCTACACCAACAAGATGTTTGCCGAGAACGTCGAGCTCTACCGCAGGCTCGGCTATCGCATCGACCGCGAGGAACAATCCGCGCTCGGCGTCACCGTCTATATGAGCAAGGCACTCACGCTCAAGGGGACCGCGGGCGTCTCGCCCGCATCATGATCATGGGCGAGAGGCGCGGGGTAAATGCCGAAGGAGGCATGCTCAGAAGCCACGATTGAGATCCAGGATCAGACCGGGGATCACCAGGGCGACCATGATGGCCATGACAATGGTCACGATCACCCAGGGCTGCACCAGCCAGAACTTGCGCGTGCTTACGGTGGTTGCCTCCGGAGGCAGGGGACGTACAAGCCGTCCTTCAATTTGCATGAAGGCCGGACCTTGGGCCTTGTCGGCCAGCCTGCCGCGTTCATCCATGCTCCGGACATTATCACAACCGGGGTGAAGAAATTGCGGGTGGTGTGCTCCCGCCATAACCCCGATAATTTGCAGCATCCCCCCGGGGCAGTGGCGGGGCAGCGGCTGAACTTCTTTTTGCCGCAGGCAACGTTCGGGCCTCCCCCGCGTTATAGAAGCAGGTCCCGAACGAATGGGATTTGAAATGACGACGGCTTGGCGCCTCCCGGCGCGTGGACGACACTTCGTCTGCGTCTTTTGAGGGGGCCAGCCGTCCCATAACGCCCCTGGAGGCCTTCATGTCGGCAATCAAACTCGCTTCGACCTTTGCGATCCTTCTCTCCGTCGCGGCCTGCGGCGATACCTGGGGCCAGCGCGCGGTCACCGGCGGCGCCATCGGTGCAGGCTCGGGTGCGGTCGTGGGCGGGGCTACGGGCGTGGGCGTCCTGCCGGGTGCCCTGATCGGCGGCGCGGTCGGCGCGGGCGTCGGTGCCGCGACCACACCGGAGCGCTGAGGCCAGGCCGCTCTCTCCAAGTCTCTCCAGGAATTTCGAACCCAAGGCGACCGCGGGCAGTGCAGGGATGCACCTCCCGGGGCGTGTCTGCGCCCCGGAGATAGACCGGGGTCGGGGTCGACTCGATGCAGCAGGGCGAGCTGACGGCGGCCACGATCGGCGGCTTCGTCGGATCGGTGCTCGAGCGCGCGCTGGCGGCCCTGGCCGTTCAGGTCGGGCGCAGCCTTCCCTTTGCCGGCGGCGAGGAAACGAGCGACGACGATCTCCGGCGCCGGTCGCTGGAGATCGCGCGGGCGTTCGCGGCCCGCCTGCCCGCGATCCGCGGGCTTCTGGTGAGCGACCTGCGGGCGGCCTATGACGGCGATCCGGCGGCGACGGGTTACCCGGAAATCCTGCTGATCTATCCCGGCATGACGGCGGTCATCCACTACCGGCTGGCGCATGCGCTGCACCAGCTCGGGGCTGTGTTCCTCGCGCGCCAGATCTCCGAGATCGCCCATTCGCAGACCGGGATCGACATTCATCCCGCGGCCGAGATCGGCGGCAGCTTCTTCATCGACCATGGCACCGGCGTCGTGATCGGCGCGACCGCGGTGCTGGGCGAGCGCGTGCGCCTCTATCAGGCGGTCAAGCTGATCAAGGGCCGGCCGCGCCACCCGATCGTCGAGGACGATGTCGTGATCTACGCAGCGGCCACCATTCTCGGGCGGATCACCATCGGGCGCGGATCGACCATCGGCGGCAGTGTCTGGCTGACGCACAGCGTGCCGCCGGGCAGCCAGATCACCCAGGCGCAGACGCGAAACGAAGAACGTTACGACCGCCAGGGCGATTGAGGCGGCGGCACAGCGCCGCGATTCGGGGCCGTCCCGCAGGCGTGTCGGCGCTGTGCCGCTGCCTCGGCGCAACGCGTTGGCCCATCACCTGAATTCGCCCAGTGCGGCACACGCTGCGGCACAGCTGGCGTTCAGTTCGGGCACATTTCGTGTGCCGCTGCCCTCATTGATGTTTGCCGTTCGACCACGTACATCGCACCGTGGTCCGGGGAGACGCCTTGCGGTCAATGGACGAGAGCCGTCGGAACTACCGTCGGAATTGGGGGATGGCGGCGGCGCTGCTGATCCTGCTGGCCATTGGCGCGGCGGTTCTGCCATCGGTGTTGTGGACGTGCGGCCTGGCGGCGGTTTTGGCTCTGGCGGGCGTCGTGCTGTTGCGCGGCGATCGCTGGCGGACGGGCGCCCTGCTCGCGGCCGCCCTCGCCATCAGCCTGGCATTGCTCGATGTCTTCGCCGGGCTTCTGTCGCCGGCCCCGATCGGACAGGGCCTGGTGAAGAAGACGGACCCGAAGTGGTGGCCGCCGCCCGATCCGGTGCTGGGGTTCCGCCCCCTGCCCAACAGCCAGGTCATCGCCTCGGCCACCTTCGGCGGCGAGCTGATCTATCGCCACACCTATCATTTCGATGCTGATGCGGCGCGCGTCACGCCGGCGGCACCGGCCGGCGCCGACACCTACCTGTTCATGGGCGATTCCTTCGTCTTCGGGCAGGGGCTGGTCGACGGACAGAGCCTGGCGTCGCAATTCGCCAAGGCCAACGACGACAAGGTGCATACCGTCAATCTCGGCGTGCCGGGCTACGGGCCGAACCATCTCGTGCGCGCCTTCGAGGCGGGACTTCTGGATCGCTATGCCGATCAATCGGTGAAGGCGGTGGTGACCTGGATCATTCCGGGCCATCTCGCGCGCGTGACCGGCGACGGATCGTGGCTCGGCTCCTCGCCGCGCTATGAACTGGATAACGGCGTGCCGCGCTACACCGGCTCGTTCAACGACTATCGCTGGACCCATCCGCTGGCCGGACTGAAGTACCTGCTGGGCGAGCAGTTCCAGTTCGTCGATGCCATCGGCATGCGCCAGCGCCAGCAGGAACAGGGCGACCTGTTCGTCGCCCTGATGGTCCGGCTGCAGGAACTGGCGCGGCAGAAGTTCGGCGCGCCGCTGATCGTCATCTATTCATGGCCCGACGAGACTTCGCAGGCGGGCTACGGTGACATGACCCTGCTCATTCCCCTCCTGCAGCGGCTACGCGCGGCCGGCATTCCCCTGCTTTCGGTCGACGGCCAGATGGGCACGATCCCCGTGTCCCAGCTCCTCATCCCGCATGACGGGCATCCGACGGCCCTCGTCTACGAACTGATCGCGCGCGAACTCAAGCGACGCCTGCGCTGAGCCGCGCGCGCTGTAGCGCGGCGCATTGTTCGAGCACCCAGGCCTTCCTCTCCTCGAAGACCGAGGGGCGCTTGAGTTCCGGGCGCTGGTGAAACCAGCCGATGCTGGCCATCCACCGGATCAGCCGAAACATCCGGATCGCCGCCAGCGCCTCTTCGGGGAGGGGGCGGACGGCGCGATAGGCGTCCAGGAAGGCGCGGTCGATCGCCGCCGCATCAGGCTTGCTCTGCCAGTAGGTGAGCACGACGGCGATGTCGTAGTGGTGCCAGCCGAAGCCCGCGTCGTCGAAGTCGATGACCGTCAGCCGCTCGCCGTCGACCAGGACGTTACCGGGATGCATGTCGGAATGGATCAGGCTGTAGCCGGACGCCTCCTTGCCGAGCCGCGCCAGCCACGCGTGCATCCGTTGCCGTGTATCGAGAAGAAGGTCGCGCTCGGCAGCCGAGAGCAAGTGGTGCTCCCAGAAGGGTCCCCAATGCGGCGCATCGCCCATCAGGCCGTCGGCGTCGAGATGGTGGCGCGTGAAGTGCGGCGGCGGCTTCCAGGCACTCGACTGGTTGTGCATCGCGGCGGTCAGCGCACCGAGCTGGGCGAAGTAGCTTTCGACCGTCGGCTGGTCGCCGGTCTCAGCCAGCACGTCGGAGAGCAGGTGGCCTTCGGTCCAGCGTGCCATGCCGGCGAAGCGCTGCTCGCCCGTGGCCGCAACCGTCACCGGGACATAGTTCCGGCCGTCGCGCGCGGCCACGGGCTTCGGCACCTCGACGCCTGTATCGTCCAGGGCGCGGATCCACGCGTGCTCGGAGTCGAGCTCAGCGAGCGTGTGATAGCCCGGCCGGTGCAGGCGCAGCACATAGGCGCCGCCGTCACGCCGGTCGGTGACCTTGAAGGTGACGTTCTCGGACAGGGAGACCAGCGCCAGGTCGCCTGTATCGATCGGGAAGGATTCGAGAGCGGCACGGGCGGCCGGCGTGAATACCCGGTCGATCTCCTCCTTATCCATCGATCTCGGCCATCGTGGCGTCGAAGGCAGTCAGGAATTCGTCGGCGTGGTGCTGTGTGAAGACCAGCGGCGGCCGGATTTTTACGACATTCCGGTAAGCGCCGGCATTGCTCGTGAGGAAGCCCCTGTCCTTGAGCCGGTTGATCACGTCGATCGCCCGGTCCGGATCGGGGGTGCGGGCAGCGTCTGATTTGGCGATCTCGACGCCGACAAAAAGCCCCTGTCCGCGCACATCGGCGATCGACGCGAAGCGCGCCTTGCGCCCGCCCAACGCGGCCTTCAGGGCCGCGCCTACCTTGGCAACATTCTCCCGCAGGCCGTCGCGCTCGATGACGTCGAGCACGGCCATGCCGACCGCCGCCTGCAACGGACTCGATGCGAAGGTATTGAAATAGCGCGTGCCGGCACGGAATCCCTCGACCAGCGACCGGCTCGCCGCGGTTGCCGCCAACGGCAGCCCGTTGCCCATCGGCTTACCGGTCACGACGATGTCGGGCGCGAACTCGGTCACTTCGTAGCCCCACCAGCGTCCGGTGCGGCAGTAGCCGGCCTGGACCTCGTCGGCGATCACCAGGCCGCCGGCGGCGCGCACAATCTCCGCGGCGCGCGTCATGAATCCGTGCGGCACGTCGGGCAGTCCCTCGTTGGCGAAGATCGAGCACACGATCAGCCCGGCGAAGCCCACGCCATCCTCCTCGAGACTCCGGATCGCTCCGCGCAAGCGGTCGAGATAGGCCTCCACGAGTTCGGCTTCGCTGGCGCCGGGCACCAACGGGCGCAGTTTCTCGGGGAAGGGGATGGCGCGCACATTGCCGGTGGCGTTGCTGATGTCGCCAATGCGCGTCAGCTTGCCGATCGCCTCGCTGTTGCCGTGATACGTTGCGTTGGTGCAGACGATGCCGCTCTTGCCGGTGACGAGACGCGCCATGCGGAGCGCGACCTCGTTGGCTTCCGTGCCCGAGCAGCTGAACACGACGCTCTCGATCTGTGGCCCCCCATTCGGCGCATGATGCAGGCCGGCCAGGCGCTCGGCGAAGGCAACGATGCCTTCGTGCAGATAGCGGCTGTGAACGTTGAGCGTCCCCTGCTGGCGGGCCATCGCCTCGACGACATGGGGATTGGCGTGACCGACGCAGGGTACGTTGTTGTACATGTCGAGGTAGCGGCGGCCGTCGGCATCGAACAGGTAGACGCCCTCGCCCCGGACGATGTGCAGCGGCGCGTTGTAGAACAGCGGGGCGCCGGCTCCCAAGGCCCGGTCGCGGCGGGCGGCAAGTGTCGCTGAACTCATGATCGGCCTTTCGTTGGAATCGAGGGCGGCGGAAAACCATAGCATCGCCGGCGCGGTATTGTTGACAGTCCGCCTGCATTCCCGGCAGCTTGCCGTCAACAACACGACCGGTCGAACCGGCGGTTATAGAGTCTCAGGGGAGGGATGAACGGGTGAGCCACGTGGCCCCCATGCGCGCGCTCAATCGGCCCAAGCCGGCGGTATCCGTCGAGCGACGACCTGACGGCACGCTCATCCTCTCGGCCGGTCGCGCGCTCCCCGAGGAATTACCGCTGGTGATCGACCGGCTGCAGCAGGCCGCCCAGCGCCGGCCCGATGTCACCTTCCTGGCCGAGCGCCGCGGTCCGGACCGGGCGTGGCAACGCTTGACCTACGCCGAGGCATGGGCGCGGACCGGCGCCATCGCTTCTTGGCTGATCGCCCAGGGCTTCGGCCCTGGATTGGGTCAGGGGGCCGGCCGGCCGGTGGCGATCCTGTCGGACAACAGTCTCGAGAACGCGCTCTTCCTGTTCGGCGCGCTGCGCGCCGGCGTGCTGGTGGCGCCGATTTCCCCCAGTTACGCGCAATCGGGAGATTTCGCGCGACTCGATCACGCGCTCTCGGTCGTTGAGCCGGGCCTGGTGTTCGCCCAGGACTCTGCAGTCTATGGCGCGGCGCTCGATCGCGCCGCCGCCCTCGGCGCACGGATTGTCACGGTGGATGGCCACTATGGAGGGGGGCGCGGCATTGCCTTCGGGGCGCTCGCGGCCTGTTCGATCGACGCGTCGGTCGCCGAACGACGGCTCCATATCGATGCCGACACGCCGGCCAAGATCCTGTTCACGTCGGGGTCGACCGGCCTGTCGAAGGGCGTGCTGAACACGCACGGCAATCTCGCCGCGGCGTCGGAAATGATCCGCATGGTGGGCGAGCCGCTCGACGACCAGCGCATCGCCGTCTCGCTCGATTGGCTGCCGTGGCATCACACCTGGGGCGGCAACGCCAATCTCAACAGCATCATCCGCATCGCGGGTTCTCTTTATATAGATGGCGGCCGGCCCATCCCCGGCCGCTTCCAGCAGACGCTCGAGAACCTGCGCGAGCTGTCACCGTCCAGCTTCGGCTCCGTGCCAGCCGCCTATCCGATGCTGCTCGAAGCACTGGAACGCGATGCCGACCTGCGGGCGAAGTTCTTCAAGAACATGCGTGGCCTCGGCTACGGCGGCGCGCTGCTTCCGCAGGAGAGTTTCGACCGCCTGCAAAGCGTCGCCACCGAGCAACTGGGCGAACGTCTGCCGTTCGGCTGCGGCTGGGGCATGACGGAGACCACCAGCACTGGCCTGATGGTCTACTGGAATGTCGATCGCGCCGGTCTGCTCGGACTGCCGCAGCCCGGCATGATCGCCAAGCTGGTGCCGGCAGGAGACCGCTATGAACTGCGTGTCAAAGGCCCGAACGTCATGCCGGGCTACTACGAGAATCCCGAGGCCAACGCCCAGGCGTTCGACGAGGAGGGGTTTTTCAAGACCGGCGATGCCGCGCGCTGGGTCGATGAGGACAAGCCCGAAGCGGGCATCGTCTTTGCCGGTCGCCTGGCCGAGGAATTCAAGCTCGCGTCGGGCACCTGGGTGCGCGCCACGACCCTGCGGACCCAGCTGATCGATGCGCTCAAGCCCTATGTGCGCGATCTGGTGATCGCCGCTCCCGACAGGCCGTGGCTCGGTGCGCTGATCTGGCTCGACGCGACGGCCTGCACTGAGGCAGGCGGTCCCGACGTCTGGCGGCCGGCATTGGCGCGCCTGCTCGGCGCCTTCAACGGGCGCCCGGGCGGGTCGAGCACGCGCGTGATGCGATTGCTGCCGCTCGACGAGCCGCCGTCGCCGGTGACGGGCGAGGTGACCGACAAGCGGTCGATCAATGGCCGACGCGTGCTCGAACGACGCGTAGCCGACGTGGCGCGCCTCTATGCCGAACCCATCGATCCGCAGGCGATCGGCGCTGGAGGAAGCGCCTGATGCAGGCCTATGTCATTCGCCGGCTGTTGGCGCTGGTCCCGACCTTGTTCTTCGCCAGCCTCATCGTTTTCGTGACCGTGCGCATGATTCCCGGCGACATCATCGACCTGATGCTGAGTCAGAACGATATCGCTGCCGCCAAGCTCGGCCGCGAGCAGCTCGAGCAGGTGCTAGGGCTCGATCAGCCGATGTGGATCCAATATTGGCGCTGGGTGGGCGCCATCCTGTTCCATGGCGATTTCGGCAATTCGCTATGGCAGAACACGCCGGTGCGCGAGCAGCTGATGGCGCGCCTGCCCGTCACCTTCGAACTCGGCGCCATGGCCCTGGTAGTGGGCCTGATGGTCGCCATTCCGATCGGCGTCTTCTCCGCCGTCCGTCAGGACACTGCCGGCGACTATTTCGCGCGCTCGTTCTCGATCCTGATGCTGGCCGTTCCGAGCTTCTGGCTCGGCACCATGGTGATGGTGTTCCCCTCGATCTGGTGGGGTTGGTCGCCGCCCATCCAGTTCGTGCCGTTTACCAAGGACCCGATCGCCAATCTCAGCCAGATGATCATCCCGTCGATCATTCTTGGCTGCGCGCTGTCGGCCATCACCATGCGGCTCACGCGGACCATGATGCTGGAGGTGCTGCGCCAGGACTACATCCGCACGGCCTGGGCCAAGGGCTTGGGTGAAAAACTCGTGGTGGCGCGTCATGCCTTGCGCAATGCCCTGATCCCGGTGGTCACCCTGATCGGCCTGCAGGCGCCCCTGCTGATCGGCGGCGCCGTCATCATGGAACAGATCTTCGTCATTCCCGGCATGGGCTTGCTGTTGCTCGATGCCGTCAGCCAGCGCGACTACCCGGTCATCACCGGCGTGTTCCTGATCGTGGGCGTGGCCGTGATGTTCATCAACCTGATCGTCGATCTCAGTTACGGCCTGCTCGACCCCAAGGTGAGGTACCGCTGATGGCTTCCGTGGTGGAGACCACCCTGGCGATACCGCCGCGCCGCAAGCGCGGCCCGGTGCTGCATTTCATCGGCCGGCTGTTTCGCGAAAAGCCATTGGGCGCGGCCGGCGCCGTCGTCTTCGTGCTGTTCCTGTTCTGCGGCCTCTTTGCCGATGTGCTGGCGCCCTACGGCATGAACCAGATCGCCCCGCTCAACCGCCTTAAGCCGCCGTCGTGGGCCTTTCCGTTCGGCACCGACAATCTCGGCCGCGACATGCTCTCGCGCTGCCTCTACGGCGCGCAGCTCTCGGTCATCATCGGCTTCTGCGCCGCCAGCATCGCCACCGTCATCTCGGTCGTGCTGGGTGTCGTGTCGGGTTACCTCGGCGGCAAGTTCGACCTCGTCCTGCAACGCTTCGTCGATGCCTGGATGAGCTTCCCCGATCTCATCATCCTGATCGTGGTCGTGTCCGTCGTCGGGCCCGGGATGCCGCAGATCATCGTGACGCTGGGACTGCTGCTGGGCATCGCAGGCTCGCGCATCATCCGCGGCGCCGTCGTCTCGGTGCGCGAGAACATGTACGTCCACGCTGCGCAGTCGACGGGTGCCTCGACCTTCCGCATCCTGTGGCGGCATATCCTGCCCAACGTCATGGCGCCGGTCATCGTGCTGTTCACCACCCGCGTCGGCACCGTGATCCTGGCCGAATCGGGCTTGTCGTTCCTGGGTTTGGGCGTGCCGCCGCCGGCGCCGACCTGGGGCGGGCTGCTGTCGGGCAGCGGCCGCACCTACATGCTGCAGGGCCCCTGGCTCGCGCTCGCGCCGGGCCTCTGCCTCACGGTCGTGGTCTACGCCACCAACATGTTCGGCGATGCATTGCGCGATCTGCTCGATCCGCGCATGCGCGGGTCGCGCTGAAACGAAGAAAATGAAAATGTGGAGGAAACGATGATGAAGAGACTGGGAAAAGCGCTGCTGGGCGGCGTGATGGGACTGGGCCTGTTGGCGGCCCCGGTGCTGGCGCAGGAAAAGCCGAAATACGGCGGCACGCTCGAGGTCGGCACCGTCTATGTGACGCTCTCGGCGCTGTCGTTCGATCCGGCCGACTGGAACTGGAAGCTGAACCACGATACTGGCCAGTTCTACGAGCAGCTCTTCGCCGCCGACCTGTCCAAGAGCAAGCAGAACGGCGGCAAGTATCCGTTCTACGCCGATGCCTGGCTGCCGTCGGACGCCATCCGCGGCGAGCTGGCCGAGAAGTGGGTGTGGAGCGAAAACCCGCTCAAGCTCACGATCGACCTGCGCAAGGGCGTGATGTTTCCGGAGAAACCGGGCGTCATGAAGGAACGTGAACTGACGGCCGAGGACGTCGTCTTCGCCTACAACCGGCTCAGCACCAGCCCCAAGAAGATCGCGGGCTACTTCGACCATGTCGAGAAGGTCGAGGCGACCGGCAAATACACCGTCGTCTTCACCTTCAAGTACTTCAATGCCGAATGGGATTACCGCTTCGGCTGGGGCTACTACTCGACCATCACGCCCAAGGAAGTGGCCGACGCCGGCGCCACCAACTGGAAGAACGTGAACGGCACGGGCCCGTTCGTCCTGAGCGATTTCGTGCAGGGCAGCTCCAACACCTACAGCAAGAATTCCATCTACTGGGACAAGGCGAAGATCGGCGGCGAGGAGTACAAGCTGCCGTTCCTCGACAAGCTCGTCTTCCGCACGATCAAGGACGAGGCGACGTACCTGACGGCGCTGCGTACCGCCAAGCTCGATCTGCTGGAGAACATTCGCTGGAGCGCCGCCGACGATCTCAAGAAGACGACGCCGCAACTCAAGTGGTCACGCTGGCTCGGCATGAGCGGGCAGTTCCTGGCCATGCGCGTCGACACCAAGCCGTTCGACGACATCCGCGTGCGTCGTGCGCTCAACATGGCGGTGAACAAGCAGGAGATCGTCAAAGCCTACTACGGCGGCAATGCCGAGCTGTTCGCCTATCCGCAGCATCCCGATTATCTCGGCTACTACGAGCCACTGGAGGCCATGCCGGACTCGATCAAGGAGCTGTACGCCTTCAATCCCGACAAGGCCAAGAAACTGCTGGCCGAGGCGGGCGTTCCCAAGGGCTTCAGCTTCAAGGTCCAGGTCTGCTCGTGCAATCCGGACCACATGGACCTGCTGCCGCTGGTCTCTGCCTATCTCGAGGCGGTCGGCGTGAAGCTCGAGATCCAGCCCATGGAATATGCCGCGTTCCTGTCGGCCATGACGACAAAGACCAACGCGGCCGGCTACTTCATGAACAACGGCCACACCAATCCGACCACGACCATCCGCAAGAGCTTCGTCACAAGGGAGGTCTGGAATCCCTCGCAGTACTCCGACCCTGCTCTCGATAAGAAGGTCGTAGAGATGTACCAGGAGCGGGATGAGGCTAAGCGCCAGGTGATGATTAAGGAGCTGACGCGCGATATCCTCGACAAGGCTCCATACATCTGGCTGCCGACGCCCTACGTCTATACGGCGTGGTGGCCATGGGTGAAGGGCTACAACGGCGAGCTGCGCGCCGGCGCGGTGCGCCCCGGCCCGATCTACGCCCGCATGTGGGTCGACCAGGATCTCAAGAAGTCGATGGGCCGCTAGTGGCCCGCCTTTCTTCGCCGGGGGCGCGCGACTCCAGTCGCGCGTCTTTTGCTGGATCAACAACGATCGCGCCACTGGAGTGGCGCGCCCCCAGCACATGACCCAGCCGCTCCTCAGTGTCCGCAATCTGTCGACCCGCTTCCGCACCGAACGCGGCACGGTGCGGGCGGTCGATTCAGTGTCGTTCGACGTCGCCGCCGGCGAGACGCTCGCCATCGTGGGGGAGTCAGGCTCGGGCAAGAGCGTCACCGCGCTCTCGATCCTGCGCCTCATCCCCGATCCGCCCGGCAAGATCGAGACGGGTGAGATCTTGTTCGACGGCCAGGACCTGCTGAAGCTGGACGATGCCGGCATCCGCGCCATCCGCGGCAACCGCATCGCCATGATCTTCCAGGAACCGATGAGCTCGCTCAATCCGGCGCTCACGGTCGGCATGCAAGTCGGCGAGCCGATCAACCTGCATCGCAGGAGCCCGTGGGCGGCGGCGCTCGACAAGGCCGCCGAGCTTTTAGGCAAAGTACGTATCTCCGACGGGAAGAGCCGGCTCAACTCCTATCCGCACCAGTATTCGGGCGGCATGCGTCAGCGCGTGATGATCGCCATGGCGCTGGCCTGCCAGCCACAGCTCATCATTGCCGACGAGCCGACGACGGCGCTCGACGTCACCGTGCAGGCGCAGATCCTGGCGCTCCTGAAGGAACTCACGCGCGAGGCTAATTCGGCGATGATTCTGATCACCCATGATCTGGGCGTCGTTGCCCGCTACGCCGATCGAGTCGTGGTGATGTATGGCGGGCGCATCGTCGAGACTGCGACGGCCCGCGAACTCTACAAATCGCCGCGCCATCCCTACACGTTGGGCCTGATGGCCTCGGTGCCGCGGCTGGACGGCGACACCGAGCGGCCGTTGGTGCCGATCGACGGCCAGCCCCCGGATCTCGCCACCCTGCCGCCGGGCTGCGCCTTCGCACCGCGCTGCCGGCAGGCCACCGACCGTTGCCACAGCGAGCGACCGCCGCTGGTCGAAAGCGTCCCGCATCATTTTTCAGCGTGTTTCTTCCATGACCGACTCGCTGCCTGAAACGGTCCTCCGGGTCGAGGACCTGAAGGTCCATTTCCCGATCACCTCGGGGGTGATCGTGCGACGCCAGGTCGGCACGGTGAAGGCCGTCGACGGCGTGAGCTTCGCGGTCGGACGCGGCGAGACACTGGGGTTGGTGGGCGAGTCGGGTTGCGGCAAGTCGACGACGGGGCTCGCCGTGTTGCGCATGCTCGACATCACCTCGGGCAAGGTCGAGTTCGAGGGCGAGGATATCTCGTCCTTCGACCGGGCCCGCATGCGGCCGATCCGGCGCAAGATGCAGATGGTCTACCAGGACCCCTATGGCTCGCTGAACCCCCGCATGAAAGTCGCGGATATCGTGGGCGAGCCGCTGGTCGTCCACGGCATGGCCGATGACCAGGACAAGTATCGGGCGCGCGTGGCCGAACTCCTGAAGATGGTGGGCCTCCTGCCCGACATGGCCGAGCGCTATCCGCACGAATTCTCCGGCGGCCAGCGCCAGAGGATCGGCATTGCCCGCGCGCTGGCGCTCGAGCCGAAGCTGCTGATCTGCGACGAGCCTGTATCGGCGCTCGATGTGTCGATCCAGGCCCAGGTCGTGAACCTGTTCATGGAGCTGCAGGAGCGGCTCGATCTCACCTACATCTTCATCGCCCACGATCTTTCCGTTGTGCGCCACATCAGCGACCGCATCGCGGTGATGTATCTTGGGCGCATCGTCGAGGTCGCCACCCGCGATCAGCTCTACAAGAACCCGCTGCATCCCTACACCCAGGCGCTGCTGGCGGCGGTGCCGATCGCCGATCCCGAGCTGGAAGCCGCACGTGGCCAGCAGATCATCTCGGGTGAGATCCCGAGCGCCATGCGCCCGCCGCCAGGCTGCCGGTTTCATACGCGCTGCCCCAAGGTGATGGAGGTCTGCAAGAGCCTCGATCCGCCGATGCGCACGCTCGACGACGGCCGCGCCGTCGCCTGTCATCTCCACGGTGCCTGATTTTTAGACGAAGCTCGGGCGCGTCTTCAGCGTCTCACGGTCGAAGCCGGCCACCTTCTTGTAGCGCTCGGAAATCGCCTCGAGCTCGCCGGCCGAGATCACGTCCTCGATGCGCGCGAAGCGCTTGCCGCCCGAGCGTTGCCAGACCTCGCGCAGGATGGTGTCGGGCGGATCGGTGCGGTTGGTCAGCACCACCTTGGCCGTCGCCGGATTGCGTACCGTCTCGTAGGCCGCCAGGGCTGCTTCCGTGGCGCCCAGCTTCCTGATCTGGCCGGCCAGGAAACGCGCATCGATGATCGCCTGGCCGGCGCCATTCGAGCCGCGCGGATACATCGGGTGCGCGGCGTCGCCCAGCAGCGTCAGACGACCCAGGCTCCAGCGCGGCAGCGGGTCGCGATCGACCATCGGATATTCGAGGATCTCCTCGGTGCTCTCGATCATGGCGGTGATGTCGAGCCAGTCGAATTTCAGGCCTGAAAAGGCCGGCATCATGTCGGCGAGGCGCCCGCGCCCGGTCCAGTCCTGGCGCACTGCTTCAGGTCGCTCGATCTCGGCCACCCAATTGATCAGGGGCCTGCCGGCCGTCTCGGGCGTGCCGGGCCGCACCGGATAGATCACGGTCTTGCCCACTGTCATCCAGCCCGTCGAGACCATGGTGTCGCCGCCGAGGAAGGCCGGCCAGCGCACCGTGCCGCGCCACATGTTGACGCCGGAGTATTTCGGCAGGCCCTCGCCGGGAACGAGCTGGCGGCGGAGCGCCGAATGGATGCCGTCGCACCCCACGACCAGCTTGCCCGTCCGCGGCTGGGTCTTGTCGAAATGGAGGGTGACGCCTGAAGCATCCTGGTCGACCTGGATGCAGCGATGGCCAAGCTGGACCGCGTCCTTGCCCAGCCGCTGCTTTACGGCGGTGAGGAGAACGTCGTGCAGGTCGGCACGATGGATCGAGAGCTGCGGCCAGTCGTAGCCGGCGAAGCGACCGCGCGGCTCCTTGTAGATGAACTGGCCGTGGCGGCTGTAGAAGGCGAGTTCGCGAGTCTCGATGGCGCGGGCCGCCAGTTCGTCCTGCAGGCCGAGCTCGGAGAGCTCGCGCATGGCATGCGGCAGCAGGTTGATGCCGACGCCGAGCGGCAGGATCTCCGGCACCGCCTCGAAGACGCGACAGGAGATTCCAGCCTGATGCAAGCTGAGGGCAAGTGCCAGGCCGCCGACGCCGCCGCCGACAATGAGAACGTCGTCGTTCGCTCCGGGGCTCACTCCGGGGCAATCCCGCGCTTGGCCACGACGTCGGCCCAGCGGGCGCGGTCGCGCGCAACGATCTCGCTGAGTGCGGCCGATGTCGATGTGGCGGGGATCAGGCCTTGCGCCTCGAACGCGGCCTTGGCCTCCGGTGTGTTCAGGATGGCGGCGACCTCGCGGTTCAAGCGCTCGACGATCTCGGGTGGTGTGCTCTTGGGCAGGAAGAAGCCATACCACATGTCGACGTCGACGCCTTTCAGGCCGCTTTCGGCCAGGGTCGGGACGTCGGGAAGCTGCGGCAGGCGCTGCGGGCTGCCGGCGGCGATGGCCTTCAGCTTGCCGGCGCGGATGTGCTGGGCCGAGACATGGACCGGGAGGAACATGTAGCCGATCTGGCCGCCCAGCAGATCCTGCACCGCGCCAGCCGTGCCCTTGTACGGCACGTGCAGCAGCTCGATGCCGGCCGAAGTCTCGACCAGCGCCATCGACAGATGATGCGGTGTGCCGACTCCCGGGCTGCCGTAGGTCAGGCTCTTGGGCGCCGCTTTTGCTGCCGCGATCATTTCGGCCAGCGTGTTGGGCTTTTGGCCGGGACTGGCGACCAGCACCAGCGAACCCCAGGCGGTGAGCCCCAGCGGCACGAAGTCAGCCACCGGATCGTAGGGCAGGTTCTTGTAGAGGCTGGCGTTCATGACCAGCGTATTGACCGACGACATCAGCGTGTGGCCGTCGGGCTTGGCGCGCGCCACCTGCTGGCTGCCGATGTTGCCGCTAGCGCCCACGACATTTTCGACGACGACCGGCTGGCCGAGCTTGGCCGTGAGCTTCTCCGCCACAAATCGGGCGATGATGTCGGGGCCGGTGCCCGGGGTGAAGGGCACGACGATCTTCACCGGCTGGTCGGGCCAGGCGAACGCGGCCTTGATCACGGCGGGAACGGCCATCAGGCCGGCGAAAAAGGGCAGGATTTGGCGGCGGTGCATGGCCGGCATTCAATCAGCCGCCTTCGCCGCCGTCGATACAACTAATACGAGAGTGACTTATATTTCACTCGTTCTATAATTGTTCTCCAGATTCGGGAGAGCGATATGCAGGCAAAGGTACGGACGGTGGCTTTCCAGGGCGTCGACGTCCTGCCGGTCGATGTGCAGGTCATGATCGCGCCGGGGACCATCGCCTTCGCCATGGTCGGCCTCGCCGACAAGGCCGTGGGCGAAAGCCGCGAGCGGGTGCGGGCGGCACTCCGGGCGCTGGGCCTGGCGCTTCCGCCGCAGCGCATCACGGTCAATCTGTCGCCGGCCGATCTGGCCAAGGAAGGCAGCCACTACGACCTGCCGATTGCCTTGGCGCTTCTTGCCGCCATGGGCGTGCTGACCCGCGAGTGCCTGGAAGATTTCGTGGTGCTGGGCGAACTGGCGCTGGACGGAACGCTCAGCCGCGTGCCGGGTGTGTTGCCGGCGGCGATCGCCGCGGCGTCGTCCGGCCGTGGCCTGATCTGCCCCGCGGTGTGCGGCGGCGAGGCGGCCTGGGGTGGCTTCGAACCCTCGCCGAGTGACAACGAACGCCCGCTCGTCGTGGCGGCCCCTTCGCTGCTTGCCTTGCTCAACCATCTGCGCGGCCAGCAGACCCTTCCCGCGCCGGAGGCTCTGATCGCCGACGACCGCGCCGTCTATCCCGACCTGTCGGAGATCAAGGGCCAGGAAAGCGCCAAGCGTGTGCTCGAAGTGGCGGCGGCGGGCGGCCATAACCTGCTGATGATCGGCCCACCGGGGTCGGGCAAGTCGATGCTGGCCGCGCGCCTGCCGGGCCTGTTGCCGCCGCTCGAGCCCGACGAGGCGCTGGAAGCGTCCATGGTGCGCTCCCTGGCCGGCGATCTCACCGAGGGCAAGCTCAGCCGCCGCCGCAATTTCCGCGACCCGCACCATTCGGCCACCCTGCAGGCGTTGATCGGCGGTGGGCAGCGCGTGCGGCCGGGCGAAGTCTCGCTCGCCCATCACGGCGTGCTGTTCCTCGATGAATTGCCGGAGTTCAGTCGCGCATCGTTGGAGGCGCTGCGCCAGCCGCTCGAATCGGGCCGCGTGACCGTGGCGCGCGCCAACGCCCACGTCACCTATCCTGCGCGTTTCCAGCTCGTGGCGGCGATGAACCCCTGCCGGTGCGGCCATCTCATGGAGCCGGGCCGGGCCTGCGGTCGTGCCCCGCGCTGCGGCGTTGACTACCAGGGCAAGCTGTCGGGGCCATTGCTCGACCGCATCGATCTCTGCATCGACGTGCCGGCGGTGGGCGCCGCCGATCTCGCCTTGCCGCCGCCGGCTGAAAGCTCGGCCGATGTTGCCGCCCGTGTCGCCGCCGCGCGTGCCGTGCAGCGCCAGCGCCTGGCCGAGCTCGATCGCAAGGGCAAGCTTTTGGCGGTCGAGGCCGATCCCGCCGCCGGCCTGCTGTCGGACAGGGTGCGCAACTGGTCCAAGGCGCGCTGCAACGCCGATACCGATGGCGCCTTGCTGGCCGCCATCGCCGAGCCCGACGCCGAGGGCCGCGCCCTGCTCACCAGGGCCGCCGAGCGCCTCGGCCTCTCGGCCCGCGCCTGGCACCGCACCTTGCGGGTGGCACGCACCCTGGCTGATCTCGACGGCGCCGACTCGGTGCGCCGCCTGCACATCGCCGAGGCACTGAGCTACCGCCGTCCGCAACCGCGCGCGGCCCTTGCGGCATAACAGGGGGCAGCCTGATTCCTCACCCCCGGATCTCGACTCCCGCCCACTCCTCCAGCACTTTTGCGACGAAGGTGAAGTCAGAATCGCCACCGAACCGGGCCTTGGTAACGGCGAGCATCTGGCGAACCGCCGCGCCCACGACCATGGGAATGCCCATCGCCTCGGCCTCTTCGATACAGAGGCGCACGTCTTTGTAGGAAAGGGCGGTGGTGAAGCCGAAATCGAAAGTGCCCGGCAATACCGCGCGCGGGAACTTGTCCTGGGTGGCGCTGTTGCGTCCGCTAGAGGCATTGATGATGTCGATCAGGACCCTGGCGTCCAGCCCAGCCTTGACGCCCATCGCCATGGCTTCCGAGGTGGCCACGATCGCGGTCGCCGCGAGCAGGTTGTTCGCGAGCTTCGCCGACTGGGCGAGGCCCGGCTTCCCGCCGGTGTAGAACAGCTGGCCGAAGATCTTCAGGACCGGCTCGATCTCCTGCAGGGCAGGCTTCGGGCACGACACCATGACGGCGAGCGTTCCGGCCTTGGCGCCGGTCACGCCGCCGCTCACCGGGGCATCGACCCAGCCGATCCGGCGTTCGGCGAGCTGGGCTGCCACTTCGGTGGCGACGGTGGGTCCGGTGGTCGAGAGGTCGATCAGAAGCCGCACCTTCGAGCCGTTGATGATGCCGCCGTTGCCGCCCAGCACGACCTGCCGCACGACGTCGGGCGTCGGCAGGCTCACGAGGACGATGTCGGCCGCCGACGCCACCTCGGCCGGCGAGGCGGCAAGTTCGGCGCCGCGGGCGACCAGCGGCGCGGTTGCCGCTTCGGACAGGTCGTAGACGCACAGGCGATAGCCGGCATCGAGCAGGCGCGAGGCCATCGGTCCACCCATGCGCCCGACTCCGACGAATCCCAGTATCTCACCAGCCATGTCTTGCCTCCGCCCGTCGCATCCACACAGTCTGTGTTTCTCTTGGTATCGCTACCACCCTATAATCGCGCCGCCTCGAAAGCGTCAATGTGGAGCAGGCACAGGATGAGCGGCAAAGCGAAGCGCAACGGCTCCGCGGACATCAAGATGAGCGACATCGCGCGCCACGCCGGAGTTTCGCCGATGACGGTGTCGCGTGCGCTGCGTGAGCCCTCGACGGTGTCGGAAAAGATGCGGCGCAAGGTCGATGCCGCGGTGCGCGAGTTCAGCTACCTGCCCAATCGCATTGCCGGCAGCCTGTCGTCCAAGCGCTCGAACGTCGTCGGCCTGATCGTGCCCAGCATCCGGAACTCATTGTACGCCAACATGGTCCAGGCGATTTCTGACGTGCTGCGGGCCAATGGCTTCCATCTGATGATCGCCAACAGCGGACACCTCCTGGACGACGAGGAGGCGCTCGTCTCGGCCCTGCTGGCCCAGCGCGTCTGCAGCCTCGTGCTGCACAACACGACACACAACAAGCGGGTCCGCGATCTCGTCGCCAAGACCGGCGTGCCGGTGGTCGAGACCGGCAATCTTCCCACCGAGCCGCTCGACATGGCGGTGAGCTATTCGAACTTCGAGGCCGCGCGCGCGATGACCGCGCATCTCGGCCGCCTCGGCTATCGCAAGATCGGCTTCGTGACGCTGCCGCTGCGCGACAACGACCGTTCGGAGGAGCGTCGTCGTGGCTACTTCACCGCGCTGAAGGAGCTCGGGCTGCCGGCCGACCCGACCTTGGTGCTCGAGGCGCCCGGCGGTTTCAGCGAAGGCGCCGATGCGCTGATGCGGCTGATCCAGATCCATCCCGGGCTCGACGCCGCCTTCTTCGCCGGCGACGTGCTGGCCGTGGGGGCGCTGTTCGAGTGCCAGCGCCGCGGCTGGGCGGTTCCCGGCCGCGTCGCCATCGCAAGCTTCGACGACCTCGACCTGCTGCGGCATGCGGTGCCCACGGTGACGACGCTCAGAATCCCGCGCCACGAGATCGGGCGGCGCAGCGCCGAACTGCTGGTCAACCGCCTGCTGGGTGCGTCGCCGGAGCGTGTCAGGATCGATGTCGGTTTCGAGATCGTCCAGCGCGAGAGCACCTGAAGGCACCCCATGCTGAAAGACAAATGCGCGCTCATCACCGGCTCGACGCAGGGATTGGGCTACGCCATGGCGGAGCGGCTGGCGGCTGAGGGCTGTCATGTCGTGCTGAACGGCTTCGGCGATCCGGTGGAGACCGAGCGCAAGCGCCACCATCTCGAGGACAGTCATGGCGTACGCGTCCTCCATCACGGCGCCGACCTCGGCGTGCCGGGCGAGATCACCCAGCTGGTCGAGACCGCCGAACGCGCTTTCGGGGCGGTCGACATCGTGATCAACAATGCCGTCGTCCGGCATTTCGCACCGATCGAGAGCTTCAAGGTCGAGGATTGGGATCGCGCTCTTGCCGTGAACCTCTCGGCCGCCTTTCACGTCACACGGCTGGCGCTTCCCGGCATGCGCCGGCGCGACTTCGGCCGGATCGTCAACATCTCCTCGATCTTCGGTCAGCGCGCCATTGTGAACCGCGTCGACTACGTCACAACCAAGACGGCCCTGATCGGCTTCACCCGCGCCGTGGCGCTGGAGGTTGCCGGTCAGAACATCACCTGCAATGCCATTTGTCCGGGCTCTTCGCCGACGCCGGCGATCGAGGCGCGTCTGGCCGACTTCATGGCGGAGCACGAGGACCTGCCGCGCGACGATGCGGTCCGCGCCTTCATGGCCTCGCGCCAGCCGTCGGGCCGCTTCGTGGCGATGGACGGCGTGGCGTCGCTCGCCGCCTTCCTGTGCGGCCCGGGCGGCCGCGACATCACCGGTGCGGCGATCCCGATCGACGGCGGCTGGAGCGCCAGCTGACCGGGCTCGCTTGATTCGGCGAGAGCATTTTCTGGTAGCGATACCAGAGGCGTCATCCTAGTATTTCGTCAACAAATCAAAATCGGAGGAAGCCCAATGTCCGTCACCCGTCGACAATTCGCCCCGGCCGCAGCGTCGCTCGCAGCGCTTGCTGCCTCTCCCGCGTTCGGTCAGCAGACCAATGAGAACGTGAAATGGCGGCTCACCTCAAGCTTTCCCAAGAGCCTCGACACGCTCTATGGCGCCGCCCAGACCATCTGCCGCGTGACCGGCGAGATGACCGACGGCAAGTTCGAGCTAAGACCTTTCAGCGCCGGCGAGATCGTGCCCAGCCTTCAGGTGCTGGATGCGGTGGCAAACGGGACAGTCGAATGCGGCCAGACCTACACCGGCTATTACATCGGCAAGAACCCATCTCTCATCTTCGATGGCTCGGTGCCGTTCGGCCTCACCCCGCGCATGCACAATGCCTGGATGATGTTCGGCGACGGGCAGAAACTGATGACCGAGATCTATGACAGCTTCAACGTTGTCGCCTTGCCATGTGGCCAGACGGGCGGCCAGATGTTCGGCTGGTTCCGCAAGGAGCTGAAGACGACTGCCGACTTCTCCGGTCTCAAGATTCGCACCGCCGGCTTCGGCGGCAAGGTGATGGCCAAGCTCGGTGCGGTGCCGCAGCAGATCGCCGCTGGCGATATCTATCCGGCGCTGGAACGCGGCACCATCGACGCCTGCGAGTGGGTCGGCCCCTACGACGACGAAAAGCTCGGCTTCAACAAGGTCGCCAAGTACTACTACACGCCGGGCGTGATGGAGCTCGAGGCGGTCAACCAGCTCTTCATCGGCAAGGCGGCATGGGCGAGCCTGCCGCCGCGCTACCAGGCCGTCCTGAAATACGCCTGCAGCTACGCGATGACGGAGATGCTGGCGTCCTACGACGCCAAGAACGCCGTGGCCATCGCCCGCCTGGTGGCGGCCGGCACGCAACTGTCGGTGCTGAATGACGAGATCATCAAGGCATTGCGGGTGGCGCTCGAGTCAGTGCTCGACGAGGAGGCGGCTCAGAACGAACAGTTCAAGAAGGTCCTGGCCAATTGGCGCCAATTCCGCGCCAGCCAGCATCGCTGGTTCTCGATCGCCGATACGCGCGCCGAGAATGCCGTCTACCGCAGCGACAGGACGTAATCGGCCCTACATGCGGAGCGCCCGGCGGGCGCTCCGCACCGGGCTCAAAGGTGCCGTTTCTCGGCCGGTTCGTGGAACCAGTTGTTGTGGAGGCCGTCCATGCACTTCACGGGGGCGGCCACGAGATCCCTAGGCTCGAGATCGTCGAGACAGGCCAGGCTTATCGACACGTAGGCGCCGCCGATCTGCTCGACGTAACCGTCGCCGAACGACGCGATGCCGCAGGTCTTGCAGAACCGGTGATGGCCGCTCTTGGTGTTGAACTGATAGTCCGACAGATTGTCCTTGCCCTGGATCAGGCGAAAAGCATCTGGCTTGATCGAGACGCCCCAATGGCGCCGCTTCCAGCAGATCGAGCAATTGCACTTTCCCGTGCTGGCGCTGAGGTCGATATCGGCCTCGTAGCGGACGGTGCCGCAGTGGCAGCTTCCCTTGTAGGTCTTTGTCATCGGGCAATCTCCGGAGGTTGGTCTCACGGATCGATCAGCACGCCCGGATTCATCATGCCTTTAGGGTCGAGTTCGCGCTTGGCGCCGCGCAGTGCCCGGGCGAACAGTTCAGGGCGCTGCTTGTCGTAGAACGGCCGGTGGAAGCGGCCGACGGCGTGATGGTGCGTGGTCGTGCCGCCGTGCTCCACCGTTGCCGCGGTGCAGGTCGACAGCACTTCCATGAACTGTTCCAACGCCTTCGTCTTGTCGAGGATCCCGCCGAAGGTGAAATAGCAGCACGGCCCGTCGGGATAGACGTGGGTGAAGCGGCAGGTGACGGTGCCCTCGCGGCCGGTCACGCGCTTGATCGTGTCCTGGGCGATCTTGGTGATCTTCTGATGGAAGTCGCGGAAACGCTCCCAGGTCATCGACGTCTCGAAGGTCGAGCTGAGAATCCCGCGCGCCACGGCATGCTCGCTGTAGTGAGGTGCGCGGATGAACTTGTTGCGCCAGGCGCCGGCAGCGCCCGAGCGATGGGCGTTCTCGTCATCGCCGCCGCTCGCGTCGGCCACGCCGCCATGATCGCGGCAGATTTCGAGCGCCCGCGCCATCCAGGCGTCGAGCGGATGGTCGGCCGATTCGAAGGCCAGCACCAGCACGGCCTCCTCGTTGCTCCACGGGATGCCGGGCAATGCCTCGCGTGCTTCCAGCAGGCGGCAGTTGGCGGGATAGAGCCCGGCCTGGGTGATCTCGCGCACCGCGTCGGCGCCGGTGAAGAAATCCTTGAAGCGCACGCTGGCCGAGGCGCGGAACGTCGGCTTCTTGCGCAGGCGCACCCAGGCCTCGGTGATGATGCCCAAAATGCCCTCGGAGCCGATGAACATCCGGTCCGGGCTGGGGCCGGCGCCGGAGCCCGGCAGGCGGCGCGTCTCCAGCGTGCCGACGGGCGTCACGACCCGCGTGCTCTCCACGAAATCGTCGATGTGGGTGTAGAGCGTGGCGTAGTGGCCGCCCGAACGCGTGGCGATCCAGCCGCCCAGCGTCGAGCAGCGATAGGCCTGCATGTAGTGGCGCATCGTGAAAGGCGTGGCGCGTAGCGCGTCTTCGATGGCGGGGCCGTAGATGCCGCCCTGGATGCGCGCGGCGTGGCTCACCGCGTCGACTTCGAGCACCTTGTCCATGTGGCGGAGCGAGATGGTCACGACCTTGTCGAAGCTGGCCGCGGGCTCGATGCCTTTCACTACCGACGAGCCGCCGCCGTATGGGATCGCCTTGGCGCCGATGCGGTCGCACCAGTCGAGGACCGCGACGACGTCCTGCTCGGTCTCCGGGAACGCCACCGCATCGGGCGGGTTGGGCACGGAGCGCATGAACATGCGCATGGCATCGAACCCCGCCTTGCCGTAGCTGTGCTCCAGCCGCGTCAGGTGATCGGTGCGCACCATCGCCTGTAGTGCCGCCGGCACTTCTACGCGCGATTTCCTCAGCGTGATTTCGTCGGCCTTGGGCGGCGGCGTCACGTCGAAGCCGGAGAGGCCGTAGCGCTGGGCGATCTCGGCCTCCCAGGGCTTGATCTCCTCAGGCGAGAGATCCTCGTCGGCATAGCCCCAGGCATAGAATTTCTTCTGCCGCCGCATGGTTCCCTCCGGTGTGTTCTTCTGTTCGTTCAGGCGGCGAACGCCGCCGGCCTGTGGCTGCCCTTGATCTGGGTGCGATGCATGACGCGCCGTGCCGCGGCGTCGAACGGATCGCGGCGATGCATGGTCGAACGGTTGTCCCACATCACCAGATCGCCCAGTTTCCAGACATGCTCGTAGACGAAGCGCTTCTGCGTGACGTGCGCCCATAGTGCCTCGAGCACGGCATCTGACTCAGCGCGCGAATAACCCTCGACATAGGAGTTGCGCCGCCGGCCGAGATAGAGCGTGGCGCGGCCATTGACCGGGTGGCGCAGGATCGCCGGATGCCAGGCGCCGGGGGCTGCCATCGGATCGTCGGTCGGCGTCACGCCCTTGCGCAGGTAACCGCCGGAATTGTAGGTGCCGTCATGCTTGACCCGGCGGCCTTCGATCTTCTGGCGCAGATCGGCCGGCAGGGCATCGCAAGCCGCTTGCATGCTGGTGAACCAGGTGTTGCCGCCGGTGGGCGGGATCTCGAGCGAGTAGAGCATCGAGGCATCAGGTGGCGTGTCGAGATAGCTCATGTCGGTGTGCCAGACCGCCTCGCCGTCGCCCAGCGCGCCGATCGGGTCGCCCTTTGCATCGAGCACGTTGGAGACGACATAGATGTCGGGATAGCCCGGCGGGCTGATGCGGCCGCGCTCCTGGTTGGGCGGCGGGTCGAGCTCGCCGAAGCGCCGGCTGAAGGCGAGGAGGTCGTCGTCGCCGAGCTGCTGACTGCGCAACAGGATCATCGAATGCGCGTACCAGGCCCGCTCGATCGCGGCGAAATCCTGGTCGCTGAGCTTCCTGAGATCGACGCCGGAAATTTCCGCGCCCACCGCCTCGGTCACCGGGCGAACGGTCACAGCCATGTCGCTTCCTCCAATTTTGCCGGCGATGATCGGCCGGCCATGGCGCGCGATCAAGCACGCATGCTCAAGCTCCTAACAGCGGCCTGAGCCAGCTCACCAGCTTGTCGCCGACGGCGGGCGCCAAGGGACCGGCGAATCCCGGATCGGTCGGTCCCGACACGAGCTTGAGATTGTGGCTCACCGCCGGAAAGATCACGGCCTCGCCCGAGGCGCCGCGGCGGCCCAGCGCATCGATCAGCGGCTGGACATCTTCCATCGGCACGACCTGACGGTCGGCGGCGCCTTGGAGCATCAGGCAGGCAAGGTCGAGTCCGGCCAGCGCCTGGGGCGGATCGAACGACAGCACGCTTTGCAGGAACGGCCCGGCGTAGCGCGGAAACAGCGTCTGCTGTTCGCGCGGCAAGCCGGCCGGCACGTGGCCGGTGGCCATCACGGCCGCCATCGTCCGGTCGGCGGTCTCGAGCAGCGACGGTGCGTTGCGGGCGATCTGTGCGCGCACGATCTCGGCCAGCGGCCGGCCGGGCGTGGCGGCGAGGACCAGCCCGTGCAATTTGCGATTGCCTCTTGCCGTGGCGCCTAATTCCTTGGCGGCGGCGAGCGCCAGCAGGCCACCCTCGCTGTGTCCCAGCAGCGCCGTGGCGTAGGACTTGATCTCGTCGTGCTGGAGCAGTTCGCCGTGCGCGGCCGCGACGTCGCCTACGCTATTGTCCCAGGCGAAGAACCGCTCCTGCTCCTCCAGCGCGCCGGCGGGCCGCTGGGTCGAGGCGCCGACGCCGCGCTTGTCGTAGCGCAGGCTGGCGATACCTGCCTCGGCCAGGCGTTCGGCGATCAGCTTCAGGAGATCGATGCGTTCCGGCGCCAGCGGGTTGTTGCCGTCACGGTCGGTCGGCCCGCTGCCGGCGATCAGGACCACGCCGGGCACCTTCTGCAGCTCGCTCCAGCGCGGCAACAGCAAGGTACCGGCGAGCGTCGCGCCGTCGCTGCCGGCGAACCGGACCGCGCGCTTTTGCATGCCGGTTGAATAGTAGCCTTTCCAGGGGCTTTGGGCCCACGCGCTTTGAGAATAGGCGGCCAACGGCGTCAGCACGCCTGTCGCGACCAGCGCGCGGCGGCCGATCATTCCCGGGTTTCCGGCCTCGGCATGTTGCCCATGCGATGGCTCATCTGCCGGCCAGCGAAGAGATGGACATGAAAATGGAACACGAGCTGGCCGCCGTTGGGGCCATGGTTGGCGACGATGCGATAGCCGTCGGGCTCGAGGCCGAGGTCCTTGGCGACTTTCGCCACCGCCCGCCAGAAGCCCACGACCAGCTCGGCCGGCGCCTCGGCGCAGAAATCCGCCTGGCTCACGTACTCGCCCTTCGGGATCACCAGCACATGAACGGGCGCCAGCGGGTTGATGTCGTGGAAGGCCAGCGCGAATGCATCCTCGTGGACCTTCCTGCACGGCAGCTCGCCGCGCAGGATGCGCGCGAAGATGTTGTTGCGATCGTAGGCGGGCATGACGGACTCCGACGATGAAAGACCGACCATATCGGATTCCGATGTCGTGTCAGAAGCCCGACCTGCCGTTCATGTCCCATCACCCGGACCCGGCGTGCCGCTCACGCTGCCCAAATGTCCGCCGCCCTGAATATGGACGTGAAAATGGAAGACGACCTGATTGGCGTCCGGCCCGTGATTGGCGATGATCCGGTAGCCTGGCTCGTCGAGGCCGAGCTGGGTCGCCGTCTGCTTCACCGCGCGCCAGAAACCGACGATCAGCTCGGGCGGCGCCAGAGTGCTGAAATCGACGCCGGAAACATACTCCCCCTTCGGCACGACGAGCACGTGCACGGGTGTGCGCGGGTGGATGTTCAGGAAGGCGAGGGCAAATTCGTCTTCGTAGACTTTTGTGCACGGCGCTTCGCCGCGCAGGATCTTGGCGAAGACGTTGTTGCGATCGTAGGCGGGCAAGACAGTCTCTGGCCGTTCTCGTCAGCGCTTGCGGCTTGCCTTCTCGGCGATGCCCGACAGGCCTTCGCGGCGCGCCAGCTCGGTCCACACGGCCTTGGGCTTCACGTTGGTCGCGGCCCACAGCGTCAGCAGGTGGTAGAGCAGGTCGGCGCTTTCGGCGACGAGCTTCGGCCGGTCGCCCTTGATGCCTTCGATCAGCGCTTCGACGGCTTCCTCGCCCAACTTCTTGGCGATCTGGGCGCGGCCGCGGCTGAACAGGCGGGCGGTGTACGACGTGTCGGGGTCGGCGCCCTTGCGGCTGTCGATCACGAGATAGAGTCGATCGAGGACGTGCTCGTCGATCGTGACGAGATCCTGGCGCTTGTTGTTCTGCGCCTTCTTCTTCGCTTTTTTCTTCTTGGCCATCGAGGGGAGAACTCCGCCGCCCGGAAGAAGGGCGATCCTGACGCCTCTTGATCGGGCGTTGCGGCAATTCTACGCCAAAATCATGCCGCGTGCGAGATTTGTCGTATCGGCACGCCGGCGCGAGCGAGATGCTCCTTCGCCTGGGCGATGGTGAACTCGCCGAAATGGAAAATCGAGGCGGCGAGAACGGCCGAGGCGCCGCCCCGGGTCACGCCATCGACCAGGTCATTGAGGGTACCGACGCCGCCTGAAGCGATCACCGGCACCGGCACGGTATCAGAAACTGCGCGCGTCAGTTCCAGGTCGAAACCCGACTTGGTGCCATCGCGGTCCATCGAGGTCAGCAGGATCTCGCCCGCGCCCGACCGGGCCATGCGGTGTGCCCACTGGACGGCGTCGAGGCCGGTGCCCTTGCGGCCGCCGTGGGTGAAGACCTCCCATTTGCCGGGCGCGGTCCGACGCGCGTCGATCGATACGACGATGCACTGGTCGCCGTACTTCTGGGCGGCCTCGCGCACGAACTCGGGCCGGGTCACGGCGGCGGAGTTGATCGACACCTTGTCGGCGCCGGCCAGCAGGAGCTTCCGGATGTCCTCCACCGTGCGCACGCCGCCGCCCACGGTAAGCGGCATGAAGCACTGCTCGGCGGTACGGCTGACGACGTCGAAGATGGTATCGCGGTTCTCGTGGCTGGCGGTGATGTCGAGGAAGGTGAGTTCGTCGGCGCCAGCGGCGTCGTAGGCGCGCGCCTGCTCGACCGGATCACCGGCGTCGCGCAGTTCGACGAACTGCACGCCCTTCACGGAACGGCCGTCCTTCACGTCGAGGCAGGGGATGATGCGAACTTTGAGCATGATCTTACTCGCCCTTCAGCACGCGGATGGCGTCGGGCACGGTCACGCGGCCGTCGTAGAGCGCGCGGCCGACGATGGCGCCGACGATGCCGTGCTCCTCGGCCGGCCGCAGTTCGCGCAGGTCGTCGAGCGAGCTGACGCCGCCCGAGGCGATGACCGGCGTGGTGAGATGCTGGGCGAGCGTGACCGTGGCATCGACATTGACGCCGCCCATGGCGCCGTCACGGTCGATGTCGGTGTAGATGATGGCGGCAACGCCCGCGTCCTCGAAGCGCAGCGCCAGGTCGAGCGCCCGCACCGCGCTCTGCTTGGTCCAGCCGTCGACCGCGACCATGCCCTCGCGGGCGTCGATGCCGACGGCGACCTGGCCCGGCCACTGCTTGCAGGCGGCCTTCACCAGGCCCGGTTCCTTGACCGCGACGGTGCCCAGGATGACGCGCTTTACCCCGGCCTCGATCCACTGGGCGATGCTCTCGATGGTGCGGATGCCGCCGCCGAGCTGCGTCGGCACCTCGATTTCCGCGAGGATGCTCTGGACCGCGGCGCGGTTGACCGGGTGCCCTTCTACGGCGCCGTTGAGATCGACCAGATGCAGCCATTCGCAGCCGGCCTGGGCGAAGGCCTTGGCCTGGGTGGCCGGGCTGTCGTTGAACACCGTGGCCCGTGCCATGTCGCCGCGCAGCAGGCGAACGCACTTGCCGTCCTTCAGGTCGATGGCGGGAAACAGGATCATGGCGGCGGCGGTTTAGCGCGCCGGGCCGCGTCACGCCACCCCGTTCGAGGGGCGCACTTCGGCAGTCATCTCGCGCGCGACGCTGACGAATCGCCCGATCGTCGCCGTGGTGTCGCCGGAGCGCCAGGCGATCCCGGTCTCCAGGACCGGTGTTGTCCCGCCCAGGTCCATATAGACGACGCCGGTGCGTGCCAGATTGCGCAGCGATGCGGGGACGAGGGCGATGCCCATTCCGGCAGACACGAGGCTGATGATTGTCTGCATCTGGATCGCCTCCTGGACGATCCGCGCCTGCCCGCCGTGCGCGGCGTAGTAGCCGGTGACGAGATCGTGGAAGGCGGGCGCGCTCTGTCGCGGAAACAGGATGAGCGGCGCGCCGACCACCGCTTCGGGCGGGAGCCGATCCGCCCGGACAGGCAATCTTCCGTCGGTGGTCCAGCTCTCCGGCACGGCCGCAATCAACGGTTCGGTAACCAGCGGCAGATAGGACAGTGATGCCGGGAAGGCGGCATGCGGCGGCGGGATGATGAGCCCGACATGGCCCTTGCCCTCGAGCAGCATCGCGATCTGCACGTCGCTGGTGGCTTCCGTCAGCGAGATCTCGACATCGGGAAAGAGCGAGGCGTAGCGGCGCACCAGCGTCGGCAGGATGTTGTAGTCGGCCGTGCTCACGAAGGAGATCGCGAGCCGGCCGGCGGTGCCGCTGCGCAGCCGCTTCGCCACCTCGGGCAGTTCATTCACCCCGTCGAGGACGGTCCGGACGTGCGTCAGCCACTCTGCGCCGAACGGCGTCAGCGCCACGCTCCTCTTCGTCCGCACGAACAGCGGGGCGCCCAGCTCGCGCTCCAGGGCCATAATCGACTGGCTGAGCGGCGGCTGTGTCATGCCGAGCTGCTCGGCGGCGCGTCCGAAATGGAGCGTCCGGGCCACCGCCGCGAAATGTCTCAACTGCCGGACGTCGATCATCAGAGCACAATCCGCGAGCTTGGAGCCGCACCAACCTCACCCTGAGGAGCGCGCGCAGCGCGCGTCTCGAAGGGTGGGAGCCAGTTGTGTTGTCGCCCACCCTTCGAGACGCGGCCTGCGGCCGCTCCTTAGGGTGAGGTTGGACGTTTTAGTATCTAAAACATCTTAATAAGACCTCAGTAATATATTTCACAGTGTTCTGAAAGTGCCATATCCCGGCAGCCGACCTTTATCGGAGGCTTAAAATGCCGGCATATCGCTCCAGGACCACGACCCATGGCCGCAACATGGCCGGCGCCCGCGGGCTGTGGCGCGCCACGGGCATGAAGGACTCCGATTTCGGCAAGCCGATCATCGCCATTGCCAACAGCTTCACCCAGTTCGTGCCGGGCCATGTCCATCTGAAGGACCTGGGGCAGCTCGTCGCCGGCGAGATCGAGGCGGCGGGCGGCGTCGCCAAGGAGTTCAACACCATCGCCGTCGATGACGGCATCGCGATGGGCCACGACGGCATGCTCTATTCGCTGCCGAGCCGCGAGCTGATCGCCGATAGCGTCGAATACATGGTCAATGCCCACTGCGCCGACGCGCTGGTGTGCATCTCCAATTGCGACAAGATCACGCCCGGCATGCTGATGGCGGCGATGCGGCTCAACATCCCGACCGTCTTCGTCTCGGGTGGCCCGATGGAAGCGGGCAAGGTCGTGGTCAAGGGCGCCGCGCGGTCGGTCGACCTGATCGACGCGATGATCGTGGCGGCCGACGACAGCTACAGCGACGAGGAAGTGGCCATGGTCGAGCGCTCGGCCTGTCCAACCTGCGGCTCCTGCTCGGGCATGTTCACCGCCAACTCGATGAACTGCCTGACCGAGGCGCTGGGTCTGGCGCTGCCTGGCAACGGGTCGGTGCTGGCGACGCATGCCGATCGCGAGAGGCTGTTCCGCGAGGCCGGTCACGTGATCGTCGATCTCGCCCGCCGCTGGTACGAGCAGGACGACGCGACCGTGCTGCCGCGCGTCATCGCCAGCTTCGCCGCCTTCGAGAATGCGATGAGCCTCGACATCGCCATGGGCGGCTCGACCAATACCGTGCTGCACCTGTTGGCCGCGGCGCAGGAAGGCGAGATCGGCTTCACCATGGCCGACATCGATCGCCTGTCGCGCCGGGTGCCCTGCCTGTGCAAGGTGGCGCCGGCGAAGAACGACGTCCATGTCGAGGACGTCCACCGCGCCGGCGGCATCATGGCGATCCTGGGCGAGCTCGACCGCGCCGGCCTGATCGACACCAGCCTGCCCACCGTGCATGCGCCGACCCTGGCCGATGCGCTCCGCCATTGGGACATCGCCCGCACGACCAGCGAGGAGGTGCGCCGCTTCTTCCGCGCGGCGCCGGGCGGCGTGCCGACGCAGGTCGCCTTCAGCCAGTCGGCGCGCTGGGACGAGCTCGACACCGATCGCGAGAAGGGTGTGATCCGCTCCGCCAAGAATCCCTTTTCGAAGGATGGCGGTCTGGCGGTGTTGTCCGGCAACCTTGCGCCCGAGGGCTGCATCGTCAAAACCGCCGGCGTCGACGAATCGATCCTGACCTTCACGGGCAAGGCGCGAGTCTTCGAGAGCCAGGACGCGGCGGTGGCCAGCATCCTCCTCAATGAGGTCGAGCCCGGCGACGTGGTGGTGGTCCGCTACGAAGGCCCGAAGGGTGGGCCCGGCATGCAGGAAATGCTCTATCCGACCAGCTATCTGAAATCGAAAGGGCTGGGCAAGGTCTGCGCCCTGGTGACGGACGGCCGGTTCTCCGGCGGCAGCTCGGGCCTCTCGATCGGCCATGTCTCGCCCGAGGCGGCCGAGGGCGGATTGATCGCGTTGGTGGAGACGGGCGACTCCATCGTGATCGACATTCCCAACCGCACCATCCGCCTCGATCTCGACGACACGGTGCTGGCCCAGCGTCGCGTGGCGATTGAGGCCCGGGGAAGTGCCGCGTGGAAACCATCCGGCCGCAAGCGGCATGTCTCGCCCGCCTTGCGCGCCTATGCGGCGCTCACGACCAACGCGGCGCGCGGCGCCGTTCGCGATGTCAGTCAGGTCGAACGGTAGCATCAGGACGGTCGGCTATGCGCGACGCAGCCGTCTCAAGACGTGCGCCTGTAGGTTAAGCTCCGCGCCGGTAGATCACATCGTCGGGGTTAGTGATGCTGGGTTACTTGACGATCGGCGCGAACGACATACCGCGCTCGGAGCGATTCTATACGGCAGTCCTTGGGCCGCTCGGCTACGAGAAGGCCGAGCAAAAGGACGGGGTGGCTTACACGCTCCCCGACATTCCCGGTCGTTTCCACGGTCCCTGCGCCGTGTACGTCAAGAAGCCTTACGATGGGCGGGAGGCCACGGTCGGCAACGGCTCGATGATCGCGTTTCGTGTGCCGACTCATGCCCAGGTTCACGCCCTGCACAGCGCTGGCGTTGCGGCTGGCGGCACGGATGAAGGCGCGCCGGGCTTCCGCGCCCAGTACAGCAAGAATTTCTTCGTGGGTTATCTGCGCGATCCGCTGGGCAACAAGCTGGCCCTTTTCTGCACGGCCACGGATCAAGCAGCTTAGGGCGTCACGCCGTCACCTTCTGTCGATGCCCAAAATCCCGCCGATCAGGCGGCCGATATGAAACTTCGTCCATATATCCGCCGCGGAAAAACTGGGACGCGCCTGCAGGACGCCCCAGTAGCGCGCGAGTGCCGGCCGCTTGGGAATCTCCGCGCCGAGACCGGCGAATTCCATGCGCCCGAGAAATACTGTCCAGACGACATCGGCGACGCCATAGGCGGGCGGGACCAGCACCGCACGGCCATCGCCCAAGGCCTGCTGGAGCCGATCCATGAAGCCGATGGCCTCAGTGCGACGCCGCTCCGAAAGTTTTACGACGGCGTCCGGCTCGAAGGTGCTGACGCGCTTCGCAAAGACCGCGGCGCGCGCCTTATAGACGGCCGAGAGATCGGGGTTTCTGGCGGCAAGTGCGAGGAGTTGGCGGCGCGTCGCATCGAGCCGCTTCGGGATCATGATCCGTGCCAGGGGATTGCGGGCGAGAATCCCGCCGAAGGTCAATTCCTCGATCGGATAGCCGTAGTGAAGGTCGACCCAGGTTTTTGTCTCATCGTCGAGCGCCGAGCCGAGCGCATACTCGGCGATATCACGACTCTGATCGAGGATGCGATCGGCCAGCACCAGTGTCGGCACGGTCATGCCCGGATTGATCCGCACATACTCCGGCTGCTGCTGGCTCAGCCGGAAATGGATGTCGACGAAGACGCGCTCGTGGGCGATGCCGCCTTCGGCGAGCGCGAGGCGCGCGATCATCGAATAGTAGGACGACGGCGTGTGATAGAGGCGGGGTTTTGCTCCGAAGGGTTTGGTGGACTCTGCCATAGCCGATCATCACGGATGAGGGAGCGGCGAACAGTGCAGGAAGCAAGCGGCGCACACAACCGCGCGGCAAGGCTTAGCGCGTCGACGAGCCTGCACCACACTCCCTTGTGGCGCGCGTGATTCAATCCTCGTTTTCCCTGCAATCCACCGGAAAGCCTTTGAAACTGCGCTTGCAGGCTTGCGCGCCCGGGCAGAAAGTTTCTCTCAACGAAGCGTGGTGGTCGCATCACGCGGAGAGGGGCCGAAAGGTTCCTCGCGGTGGCGAAAGCCGCTGAAGGGTTCTCGGAGTGCCCTGCGAACTCGTCCGACGGGACGATGCGCACCCCTCGCGAGGGAGAGCGCTGGCAGGAAAAAGCAGCCGGGGATTCGTTGTGGGAAGTCCATGCGCATGGACGGCCTGCACCCGAGGATGGTGGTGGCGAGCGGGGATCTCGCAATTTCACTAGCCTGTCGTGGTCCCTCCGGGGCTACGGTGGACCGCGCCCCGCGGAGGAACGTGACGAGCGTTCTTTCAGGGACGAATGAAGCGGCGAAGTCGGGCAACCGGCTTCGCCGTTTTCTTTTGGGCCCATTTTCTTTTTACGCCAGCCGCCGCTAGTCTCCGGCCATGACCCGTTACACACCCGACCTGCTGGCCGCTGACCTCGCCGCCCTCACCGCCATCCGCCGCGACATCCATCGCCATCCCGAGACGGCGTTCGAGGAGGAGCGGACCGCGCAGATCGTGGCCGACAAGCTCACCTCCTGGGGCATCGAGGTCCATCGCGGCCTCGCCAAGACCGGCGTCGTCGGCAGCCTGAAGGGCAACCGGCCGGGCCAGAAGACGATCGGGCTGCGCGCCGACATGGACGCGCTGCACCTGCAGGAGAAGAACGACTTCGACTACACTTCGGCAATTCCCAACAAGATGCATGCCTGCGGCCATGACGGTCACACCACGATGCTGCTGGGGGCCGCCAAGCAGCTCGCTGCGGCGCCGGACTTCGCGGGCACCGTCCATTTCATCTTCCAGCCCGCCGAGGAAGGCCAGGCCGGCGCACGGGTGATGATCGAGGAGGGGCTGTTCGAGAAGTTCCCCTGCGACACGGTCTACGGCATGCACAACATGCCGGGCTTCCCGGTCGGCCATTTCGCCATCCGCACCGGCGCCATGCTGGCCGCGAGCGACAGCTGGGAAGTCACCTTCAAGGGCACCGGCGGGCACGGCGCCATGCCCGAGCGCGGCACCGATCCGACTTTCGTCGCCGCGCAGTTCATCGTGGCGGTGCAGGCCATCGTCGGCCGCAACGTGTCGTCCAACCAGGCGGCCGTGCTCAGCGTCGGCCACATCGCGGCCGGCACCTACGGTTCGCCCAACGTCATTCCCTCGGAGGTGTTGGTCCGCGGCACGGCCCGCAGCTTCTCACCGGAAGTGCGGTCGCTGCTGGAGCGGCGTCTGGCCGAGGTCGCGGCCGGTGTCGCCCAGGCGGGCGGCTGCGAGGCGGTGAGCAAATATTTCCGACGCTATCCGCCGCTGATCAACGCCGCCGAGCAGACGTCGATTGCGGTCGAGGCGGCGGCGCTGACGGTCGGCCGCGAAAACGTCGAGCCGAACACGCCGCCGATCGCCGGGGCCGAGGACTTCGCCTTCATGCTGGAGAAAAAGCCAGGCGCCTACATCATGATCGGCAACGGCGGCGACGAGGAGCCGCGCGGCTGCCATCACGTGCACTCGCCGCTCTACGACTTCAACGACCGGATCCTGACGATGGGCGCCGCCTACTGGCTGAACCTCGTCCAGCTCGAGCTGGGCGACGCGGCTTAGCGCTCCCGGCTATTGAAGCCGCCCGCCGGCGTTGCGGCCGCGGGCTGGACTGAAAGTTCGCTGCCGCGCTTGGCGATCGTCTTGGCGATGGCCTCGCGCCCGAGGCGGGTGCGGTCGTCGCCCTCGATCAGCCACGCCACGCCGCCGGCCTGGGCGACCTGGTTGGCCCGGCGCAGCGCATCGTCGAGCATCTCGTAGGCCGCGGGCAGCAGGCGGTGCTTGGCGGCCAGGAACTCCTTTTCGGAGGTGCAGACGTAACCCACGGTCCACCAAAGCCTGTAGGTCATGCGAACTCCTGTTGCTGCGACCCACTGCGGACCGGGGATCACCCTACGCCTTTTGGGCGGCCGTCGATATGCGCCCACCGCCGCATGGAGAGCCCCCAACGAGGGTGTGAGGAGGGCGTGACTCAAAGTTGCAGGTTTAGCCGAATCAGGCTATACTTTTGGCTAAGATGGGGTCTTTGTATCCCTCCTCGTAAACGCCCGCGGATCGCTCCGCCGGGCGTTTTTCTTTGCCCAAAACAGGACATTCGCATGACCAAACTCACTTTACCGTGGACGCGGCAGGGCCGTTTCCTGCGCGCGCTGGCCAAGACCGGCAATGTCGCCGAGGCCTGCCGGGCCGCCGGTATCGACCGGCGCCTGGCCTATCGCTGGCGCGCCCGCGCGCCCGGCTTCGCGCGGCGCTGGAAGGAGGTACTCTCCCAGGCGACCGATCTGCTGCGAGGCGAACTGATGGAACGCGCCCTCATCGGGCGGGAGCGCATCGTCTATCGCTACCGCCCGACGGTCGCGCACCGCCAGGTCCGGCGCGAGATTTTTGGACCAGCGGCGGCGCCTCCGCCGTCATCCCGCGAACTCAGCCTGGCCGAACGCCTGCGCGAGGCGGAGGTGCGGATGGCCCGTTACGACGCCGAAAACGGGGCCGAAAACAGGATCACGCCCCGGCACACGCATTCCAAGGAGTGAAGACGGAATTTGTGTGGCAGGCCCGGCGCCGATTGGCGCGCCGGATCAAGGACTTGGGTCGCACGGAGGGACACCGATGTGGAACAAACAAACCCCGTTCAGGCGAGGCTGCGAATGGTGCACTTTAGCTCAGGCGCCGTAGTCGAGGCTCCACGCGTCGGCGGTGGCGTTCCAGGCGCCATCGAGGTGCAGATGCAGGGCGGCGAAGGAGTCGATGCCGGCGTCGAAGATTGTGGCCACTTCCGGCGCGGGGTGGTCGCCCGACGTTTCGAGCGTGGGCAGGATCAGCCCGTCGGAAAGGTTGCCGAGGGCCACGAGCGGATCCTCGCCCGCCCATGCCCCCGCCCCCGCCATGCCCGGGAGGGCGGCCGACGGATGGTCGATGCCGGCCATGGCGCTCACGAAGACATCGCCGGGTTCGCCGAACAGCCGGTCGAGCGGCGCGCCGTAGGTGCAGGTGTCGAGGCCGGCGTCGGCCCAGCGCGACTCGAGGGTGGTGTAGATGGGAAGGTCGTGACGATCGAACTCGACCAGATCCGGGCCGACGATGAACGTCGTTTCGATGGTCGAGCCATCGCAGGCGAGCGAAGCGCTCATAAAAATGTCTTTCGTTCTAAAATGCTGGTTTAAGCATACCAAATAAGGCGTTGAGAATAAAGAGAGAACGTCTGGAGGTTCGGTCGCATCCTGGAATTTCCTAGGAATCGCAATGGCTTGGCCTTGGCCAACGGCTTACGGTGCCGGGCCATTTTTTAAGTGTTGGGGGCTTGGAACGATGAACGGTGCGGAGAGTCTGGTACGGACCTTGGTGAAGGGCGGCGTCGAAGTCTGTTTCGCCAATCCCGGCACATCGGAGATGCATTTCGTGGGCGCGCTCGATCGCGTCGAAGGCATGCGCTGCGTGCTCGGTCTGTTCGAAGGCGTGTGCAGCGGAGCGGCCGACGGCTACTACCGCATGACCGACAAGCCGGCCTCGACCCTGCTCCATCTCGGGCCCGGCCTCGCCAATGCGGCGGCCAACCTGCACAACGCCAAGAAGGCGGGCTCGGGTGTGGTCAACATCGTGGGCGAGCACGCGCTCTATCACATCAAGTACGACACGCCGCTCACCGCCGACATCGAGGGCATCGCGCGGCCGTTTTCGCATTGGGTAAAAACCTCGCCCACGTCGAAGACCGTGGCCAGCGACGGTGCGCTTGCGATCCAGGCCGCGCGCGTGGCGCCGGGCCAGATCGCCACGCTTATTCTGCCGGCCGACACTGCCTGGGGCGAGGCCGACGGCATGGCCGAGACGCCGGCGACGGCGGCACCGGACAAGCCCACCAGCGACACCGTGGTGGCCGCTGCCAAGGCGCTGAAGATGCCGAACGCGATGCTGTTCATCGGCGGCCGGGCGTTGCGCGCACGCGGGCTTGAGCTGGCCGGCAAGATCTCGGCGAAGACCGGTTGCAAGGTGCAGGGCGCCGGCGGCACGGCGCGCATCGAGCGCGGTGCCGGTCGCGTGCCGGTGCTGCGCCTGCACTTCGTGATCGAGGCGGCGCAGGCCCAGTTGAAGGGCACGCAGCAGATGGTGCTGTGCGGCGCCAAGGCGCCGTTCGCCTTCTTCGCCTATCCCGGCAAGCCGTCGGTGCTGACGCCGGATGGCTGCGAGACGATGACGCTCTGCCCGGTCGAGGGCGATCCGCTGGCTTCGCTCGAGGCGCTGGCGATGGAACTCGACGCAATGAACGAGAAACCCGCGGGTGTTGCCCAGCCGCATCGTCCCGATCGTCCGACCGGCAAATTCACGCTCGACGGTCTGGGCCAGGCGCTCGGCGCGACGATGCCGGAAGGCGCGATCGTGGTCGACGAGTCGGTCACCACGGGTCGTGGCTTCTTCCCGTTCAGTGCCGGCGCGCCGCCGCACGACTGGCTGAACAACATGGGCGGCTCGATCGGCTTCGGCGGCCCGGTCGCTGTCGGCGCCGCGGTCGCGTGCCCCGACCGCAAGGTCATCTGCATGATCGGCGACGGCTCGGCGATGTACACGATCCAGTCGCTGTGGACGATGGCGCGTGAGAATCTCGACGTCTGCGTGATGATCTTCTCGAACCGCTCCTACAACATCCTCTACAGCCAGCTCGCCGATGTCGGTGCGGCCAATCCCGGCCCGCGCGCCATCGACATGCTGACGCTCGATCGCCCGACGCTGCAGTTCACCGATCTGGCCAAGGGCATGGGTGTGCCGGGCGGCAAGGCGACCAATCTGGAAGAGCTCACCAAGCAGCTCACCTATGCCATGTCGCAAAAGGGCCCGTACCTTATCGACGTGATCATGTGAGCGAAGTCCGCGAGCGCACCCTCTACGGTCGGCGCCGCGGCAAGAAATTGCGTGACGGGCAGCAATCGCTGCTCGCGACGCTGTTGCCGCGGCTTACGCTCGTCGTGCCATCGGAGCCGGAAAAGATCGATCTGGCGGGCCTTTTCGGCGGCGCGCTGCCGGCCGACGGCGTGTGGCTCGAGGTCGGCTTCGGCGCGGGCGAGCATCTTGTCTGGCAGGCGAAGGAACATCCGAAGGTCGGCTTGATCGGCTGCGAGCCCTATATCAACGGCGTCGCCAAATGCCTCGCTCATGTCCAGCGCGAGGGCGTGGAGAATATTCGCCTGTTCACCGACGACGCGATGCTGGTGATGAAGGCGTTGCCCGATGCTTCGCTGTCACGCTCCTTCGTGCTGTTCCCCGATCCGTGGCCGAAGACGCGTCATCACAAGCGCCGCTTCGTGCAGCGCGACAATCTCGACGTGCTGGCGCGCCTGATGATTCCGGGCGCTGAATTGCGCCTCGCAACCGACGACCCGAGCTACCTGCTGTGGATGGTGGAGCATGCCTGCACCCATCCGGCGTTCGACTGGCTGGCCGAGCGCCCGGCCGACTGGCGCGGCCGGCCCGACGACTGGCCGCCGACGCGTTACGAACAGAAGATGCTGGCCGGCCACAAGCCGGCGTTCCTGCGCTTCAGGCGTCGATAGGTTTTCGACCAGGCCGGATCAGCACCAGAACGGCGGCTGCGACCTGCAGCACCAGGCAGGCGATCAGCGAGGTGCGGTAGTCGCCCGACAGATCGTGCAGCACGCCCAGGATCGACGGTCCGATGGCGGCCACGAGCTGGGTGATGGCGACGTTCAGGCTGACGGCGCGGGCGAAATCGCGGCGCGGGAATTCCTGCTGCACGATCAGGCCGGGCAGCGTGATCAGATTGCCGACGCCGAAGCCGAACAGGATGCAGCCCAGGTAAAGGCCGGATACCGACGAGGTCTGGAGCAGCACGATCATGCCGGCGATCTGCACGGCGAGGTTCGCCGAGGTAGCGCCGCGGCGGTCGATACGATCGATCACCAGGCCGACCGAGAAGCGCCCGACCAGGGCCGACAGGGCGGTGACGCTGACGACCCAGCCGGCCTCCTTCAGGCCGAGCGTCGGGACGAGGAACGCCGCCTGATGGGCGATGAAACTGATCTGCGCCAGCAGGCCCAGCGAAAAGGCCGCGACCATCGTGAGGTAGCGCGGCTCGCACAGGAGCTGGGCGCGGCTCATCGGCGTGCCGACCGGCTCGACCGCCGCTGCGGGCTCGTCGCCGGCATCGTGTTCATCGGGCCGGCGCGGGCGGAGCGCGAAGGCGGCCAGCGGCCACAGGGTGGACAGCACCACGGCGACGGCGGCGATGCAGGCTTGCGTAAAACCCAGCGTGTCGATCGTCCAGGCGAAGGCCGGCGCGAACAGCAAGCCGCCGCAGGTCGCCCCGTTCAGCGCCAGGCTGGCGGCCAGGCCGCGGCGGCGGTTGAACCACTGGGCGATGATGGTGTTGATCGCAGCACCTCCCATGGCGGCCCAGCCCGGAGTCATCACCAGGAACGCGAGGTAGATCTGCCAGGGCCGGTCGACGATCGTGAGGGCCAGCACGCCCAGCCCCATCAAGCCGGCGCCGGCCAGGACAATGACCCGCGCGCCTCTCTTCTGGATCGCATCGCCTACCTGCATCACCAGGAAGGCGCCTACCAGATAGAAGAAGGTGATGGCCGAGGAGATGACGGCCGGGGACCAGCCATGAAGCTTGGTCAGGGCCACCAGATATAGGCTGAGCCCATAGAAGCCGAGCCCCCACCCATAGAGGGCGATGACAAAAGTACAGAAGACCACCCACCAGCCGTGGTAGAGCCCGCGCGGCATTTCCTTTTCCGACCCCAAATTCGACGCTTCGGCCGGGCGATCTTTTCACAGATGGTGATGCCGTGCTGGCGGTATTCGGCCGTCACAAAGACCCGGTGCGGTTGCGGGAAAAGCTTGCCAGTTGGCGATACTGCGCCTATATCCGCGCCATCCTCATCGGGTTCGCGGGACGAACCAAACAAAAAGAGTGGGCCACAAACCCGCTCTTTTCATTTGCCGAAAGCCCGCCGGCCCCAAACGTCGAGAAGCCCTGCCGCGTGACCGATCTGATACGCCGAATCGAAGACATCGTTGCCCCGACCATCGTCGGCATGGGCTACGAGCTGGTTCGCGTCCACCTGAGCCGCGGCGGCACCCTGCAGATCATGGTCGAACCGGCCGATGGACGTCCGATGGACGTAGAGGATTGCGCGGGGGTGTCGCGCGCCCTATCTGCAGTGCTCGACGTCGAGGATCCGATCTCCAGCGCCTACACGCTGGAAGTGAGTTCGCCCGGCATCGACCGGCCGCTCACCCGGCCCAAGGATTATGCGCGTTGGGCAGGCCACATGGCCCGTCTCGAGACCGCCGAGCCGGTCGATGGTCGCCGCCGCTTCAAGGGCACCCTGCTGGGGCTGGAAGGCGACATTGTGAGGCTTCGCCTCGAGGACGGCCAGGAGACCGGCGTGCCGCTCTCGGCCGTCACCCGAGCCAAGCTCGAGATGACCGATGCATTGATCAAGGAACACCAGCGCGCGCAGCAGGACGCTGAACAGGCTCACTGAACGACGGCCAAACACGACGACGCCCAAACACGACGACGAACGAACCGGTAGAAAAAGAGGAACAGAGACATGGCAACGACTGCCGATATCCCGCGCCTGGAAATGCTGCAGGTGGCCGACATGGTCGCGCGCGAAAAGGGCATCGAGCGCGAGGAAGTGCTCGAGGCGATGGAGCAGGCCATCCAGAAGTCCGGCCGTGCCAAGTACGGGCTGGAGCACGACATTCGTGCCGAGATCGACCGCAAGACTGGCGAGATCAAGCTGCTGCGCTACATGCAGGTTGCCGACCCGATCGAGAACGAGAACACCCAGGTGCCGCTGGTCGAGGCGCAGCGCCGCAATCCCGAGGCGCAGGTCGGCGACTTCCTGACCGACGAACTGCCGCCGATCGACTTCGGCCGCGTCGCCGCCCAGACCGCCAAGCAGGTCATCACCCAGCGCATGCGCGAAAGCGAGCGCAAGCGGCAGTACGAGGAATTCAAGGATCGCATCGGCGAGATCGTGTCGGGCGTGGTCAAGCGCGTCGACTACGGCAACATCACCATCGACCTGCAGCGCGCCGAAGGCGTGATCCGCCGCGACGAGACGATCCCGCGCGAGAGCCTGCGCGTGAACGACCGCGTCCGCGCCTACATCTTCGACGTGCGCGAGGAGCCGCGCGGCCCCCAGATCTTCCTGTCGCGCAGCCACCCGCAGTTCATGGCCAAGCTGTTCATGCAGGAAGTGCCGGAAATCTACGATAACATCATCGAGATCAAGGCCGTGGCGCGCGATCCCGGCAGCCGCGCCAAGATCGCCGTGCTGAGCCACGACAGCTCGATCGACCCGATCGGCGCCTGCGTCGGCATGCGCGGCAGCCGCGTCCAGGCGGTGGTGCAGGAGCTGCAGGGCGAGAAGGTCGACATCATCCCGTGGTCGTCCGACACCGCCAACTTCATCGTCAACGCGCTGGCGCCGGCCGAGGTCAGCAAGGTGCTGATGGACGAGGAAAAGAACAAGACCGAGGTCGTCGTTCCCGACGATCAGCTCAGCCTCGCGATCGGCCGCCGCGGCCAGAACGTCAAGCTCGCCTCCCAGCTCACCGGCTGGGAAATCGACATCATGACCGAGACCGAGGAGAGCGAGCGCCGGCAGAAGGAAACCCGTGAGCGCACAGAGCTGTTCAAGGAGGCCCTCGACGTCGACGACGTGATCGCCCATCTGCTGGTCGCCGAGGGTTACGGCTCGGTCGAGGACGTCTCCGACACCCCGGTGGAGGATCTTGCCACCGTCGAAGGCTTCGACGAGGAGATCGCCACCGAGCTGCAGCGCCGCGCCCGCGAGTTCATCGAAAAGCGTGATGCCGAGCTCGCCACGCGTCTCGAGGCGCTGGGCATCAGCGAGGAAGTGCGCAACGCCGAGGGCCTGACCCTGGCGATGATCGTGGCGCTGGGCGACAAGGGCGTGAAGTCGCTCGACGACCTCGCCGATCTGGCTTCCGACGAGCTGCGTGAAATTGTCGGCGAAAGCACCATGGATAACGATACCGCCAATGCCATCATCATGAAGGCACGCGAGCACTGGTTCGCTGACGAGGCCGCCCCGGCCGCGGAAGCGGCCAAGGCCTGAACGGAGAGCACTGCCCTTGGTCCCTGCCATCGCCATGACCCAATCTGACCTTACGGTGCCTGCCGCGCCGGGGCCGATGCGCACCTGCATCGCCACCGGCACGGAAGACACGCCGGAGCGGATGATCCGCTTTGTCGTGGGCCCCGAAGGCGAGGTCGTGCCCGATCTGGCGCGACGGCTGCCGGGTCGCGGCATGTGGGTGCGGGCGGAGCGGGCGGCGCTCGAGCGTGCCGTGGAGAAGAAGCTCTTTGCCAAGGCCGCGCGGGCGGCCGTGCGGGCGCCGGACGATCTGCCGGAGCGGGTCGAACGGCTTTTGCTGGAGCGCCCGCTGGCCGATCTCGGCCGGGCGCGCCGGGCCGGCCGTGCGGTCGCGGGCTTCGTGAAAGTCGAGCAGATGATCGGCCGGCGCCAGGTTGGATTGCTGGTGGTGGCGGACGAGGCCGACGGCGACGGGCTGGGCAAGCTCACGGCCACCGGCCTGCCGATCGTGCGGCTGGGCGATTCGATGGCGCTCGGCGGCCTCTTTGGCCGCGAGCAGGCAGTCTATGTAGCGGTTGCCCGCGATGACGCGGGCGGCGAGTTCATTCAACGAATTGCGGTCGGCGCGGCGCGGTGGCGCGGCTATCGACTGAATAGCGCCGGTTGACGGGCCGGAGCGGACCAAGGACAACACCCGACATGACGGACCAGAACGAACAGACCAAGCCGACCAAGCCCCTGACCCTCTCGACGGCGACACGCGCCGGCGCGGCGGCCAAGAGCGATGCGACCCAGGTGCGCCAGAAGTTTTCGCATGGGCGCACGCGGGCCGTGACGGTCGAGGTCAAGAAGCCGGTCAAGCGCACCGGCGGTCCCGTGACTCCGGCGCCGGTCGCTGTAGCCCCGGCGCCCGCGCCTGAAGCGCCGCCTCCGGCGCCGGAGTCACGGGACCGCCGGTGCGCTTGAC
>Ga0194051_1000083_pt1 | contig 47932 bp, 37 predicted proteins | sample SepL2320m_MetaG_FD_161275 | JGI IMG/M metagenome (GOLD analysis project Ga0194051, IMG submission 161275) | Anoxic zone freshwater microbial communities from boreal shield lake in IISD Experimental Lakes Area, Ontario, Canada - Sep2016-L239-20m | ecosystem: Environmental > Aquatic > Freshwater >... | reverse complement strand
CGGCAACACCATAAGTGCCACCGAATTCGCGTGTGGTGTCATTCACCGCCGTGCCGGCACCGGCCTTGTCTGGCGGCACAACTCCCATAATCGATTCGGTCGCCGGGCTTGTTGCCAAACCCAGACCGGCCGCGATCGTCGCGGAGCTCAAGTCGGAGCTGCCGATGGAGCTTCCGCTTCCAGGAAAAGCTGAGGGGATTGAGCCCGGGCAAATGCCGGACCCAATCCCCTCAACTGAACTCGTTTAGGCCGTGAAGCCGACATCCTTGAGGTTGAGCTCGAGGGTCGGGGTTACGGTGCTGCCCGCGACGTTCTTCTGCATCAGGTAGTTGATGGTTTCGTAGTGCACGAAGATCAGCGGTGCCTCGTCGCGCACGGTCTGACGGATCTGGGTGTAGAGCTGCTTGCGTGCGGCGTCGTCGGTCGATGAGGCGGCCTGGTCGATGAGCTTGTCGACCTCGGGGTTGGAGTAGCCGGTTGTGTTGATTGAACCGCCCGACTTGATCACCAGGGCGTAGAAGTTATCCGGGTCGATCGTCCGTTCCTGGTAGGCGCTGGTGATCTGGTAGTCGCCCTTGACGAACGCGTCGTACCAGACCGACACGTCGACCTGCTTGATCGTCATGTCGATACCGATCGCCTTGAGCTGCTCCTTCACGACCTCACCGGTCTTGAGCAGTTCGGGATACTGCGGCAGCCCGAGGTACTCAATCGACAGGCCGTTGGGGAAGCCCGCCTTGGCTAGCAATTCCTTGCCCTTGTTGACATCAGGCGCGGTGCTGTAGGGATCCTGGCCGTCGTACCAGGGGGATCCGCTCGGTACTTCTTCCACGCCAATTTCGCCGCTGCCTAGGTAGGCGAGATCGCGGATCGCGGCACGGTCGAGGGCCCAGGCCACTGCCTGACGAACCTCGATCTTGTCGAAAGGGGCCTTCTTGGTGTTGAGCGCCAGGAAGTCCGGGATACCGGCGACCGGGCTGGTCACGTAGGTAAACCTGGGGTCGTTCTTCAGTGTCGCGATCTGCTGGAGCGGGATTGCGTCCGCCCAGTTGATCTCACCCGACGCGAGTGCATCGACGCGGCTCTGGTCGACGAGGAGGAACTTGAAGTTGACTCCGTCGACGTAGGGGAGCCCGGCCTCGAAGTACTTGTCGAATCGCTTGAGGGTGATGTGGTCACCCTGCACCCACTCGACGAACTCGAACGGGCCGGTTCCGACCGGCTTGCGTGCGGGATCAGATGACTCAATCGCCTTCTGGTTCACGATCTCGCCGTTGTTGGCGAGGTTCGTGAGGAACGGTCCATACGGTGTCTTGAGCTTGAACACGACCTGGGTTGGGGTGGGCGTCTCAATCGAGGCGATGGCTGTGTAGAGCGCGGTATAGGCGCTGCCTGTCTTGGGGTCCAAGAGCCGCTCGAAGGTGTACTTAACGTCAGCACTGGTGAACTTCTCACCGTTGTGGAAGCTGGCGTTGTCGACCAGGTCGAAGGTCCAGGTAGTGGCGTCGGTGGCGGTCCACTTGGTGGCCAACCGCGGCACGAATGCCCCGCTGGGGTCGATCGTCAGCAGCTTGCTGAAGATGTTGTCGTACACCTGGGCGCCGGTGTAGACCGACGACACTGCCGGGTCGAGGCTGTCGGGCTCACCGGTCAGTGCGGCCTTGAGAGTGCCACCCTTGATGGGTTTCGCTGCAGCAGATGCCGACGCGGTGGGTGACGTGGACGCGGTCGTCCCACCGGTGTCGGAGCTGCAGGCAGCAAGGAAGGCAGGGCTACCGGCCATGACGAGGCCGAGTATGCCCGCACGTCGGATCAGGTCACGCCGGCTTCGACGAGCGCAACATAATCGGCCAGGCCCTCGTGAGGCGTTACACCCTGAGCTACGAGCCCTACCACTTTAAGGGAAGGCTCGAGGACTTTCCCGCGACGACCAGTTATGGCCGCGCGATGGACGCGCTGCGTACCGACTGGCGGAAGTGGTTCTGGGACGGCGAGTACCGCGACGAGGACGGTGGGTCGGTACTCACCTCTAATGGCGCGGTGCACTTCCCGTACGCGATCTTCGCGCCCGACGACGGTGCTCATCCTGGGGTCGCGGTCGCGAACCACGAGGCCGAACCCCGGTCGCTCGCGGTTTGCGTAGACAGTTGGGACGAGCCATTGGCGTTCCACATCGTCGGCGGCGCGGGGTGGGTTTCGTGTCGTCGAGATGAGGGCGTCGACTGGGTTGAGCTTCCTGCCTCCTCCGCGGCGATAGTGCTCCCGCGGCGGATCGTTGACAGTGGACTCGCTCGATAGTTCGCGCGAGCGATAACTCACGCTGGTTTGTGCTATTTCTCAGCACAAACCTCCCCAGAGACTCAAAGGCTGGAAGGTGAGAGGTCGCCAAGGCCATGCGTATCCGCCGTAGCGGCTAGCGATGATGAGGTTCTGATCACCGACAGATATCCACCCGACTGAATTGCCATACGACCCAAGAACCGCGTGAACCCGCCTCACGGCCAGTGGGGTTTTGCGCGTTCGGGCGAAGGCCGGCGATCACATGACTTACGCACCTGGTAACTGTGTTCCTGCGCCCTCGGTTTACCAGCGGGCGCAGGGAGTGGTCGATCAGCCGTAGGACAGACTAGCCGCGTGAACCAGGACACCACCGCAGGATCGCCGACCTCACATGTTCCTCCGACTGCTGATGGAAGTGTCGGCGCGCTCGACGCTGAGGCCGAGTGGGATCGACGCTATTCCGAACAGAATCAACTCTGGAGCGGTCAGCCCAACGGCACGCTCGTGACCGAGGTTGCTGGGCTCATGCCCGGCCGCGCCCTCGATGTCGGCTGCGGCGAGGGAGCCGATGCGATCTGGCTGGCCGGCAATGGCTGGGAGGTCACGGCGCTGGACGTGTCAGGCGTTGCGCTGGAACGCGCGGCCATGCACGCCAGAGCCGCAGGCGTTGACGTGAAATGGGTGCACGCCGGGCTTGTCGAGGCGGCGCTTGAACCCGCGTCCTTCGACTTGGTCTCCGCGCAATACCCAGTGCTGATGCGTACCGCTGACGCTACGGCCGAGCGAGCTTTGCTTTCAGCGCTAGTGCCCGGCGGGGTGTTGCTGCTGGTTCACCATGCGGGTATGGAGACCCACCCGGCACACAACGGTGGCCCTGATCCGGCCGACTACGTGTGGCCGTCGATGGTGGCCGCGTTCATAACTGACGAACTCAAAGGCGAGTGGGAGATCGAGTGCGATGAGCAACGCACACGTGTGGCGCCCGAGAGCGGTGCAGGTGCCCATCACGCCGACGACCGAGTGCTGCGCGCCCGCAAGCTCCGCTAGGTGGCGTTCGATCTGCCGCAAAAAAAGTCCCGGGCAAAGGTGTGGGCGGACACCACGAGATGTCCGCCCACACTTTCGTTCTGATCACTCATCGCAGCTGTTAGCCGCAGCCGCAGCCGCAGCCTGAGGTAGCTCCCGAGAAGGGGCCGCCCTGCGTCATTCCTTCGCGGACGACATCACGGCTGCCACATGAGGAGCAGACCCAGACCGTGGGCTCGCGTGTCCCGTCCATCACCAGGGATTGAAACCGATGATCACAGGCAGGACAGTGCAGCAGCCATACGGCCATGGGGTCAGCCGCCCAGCTTCTTTCGAGCCAATTCTGTTCCTGCTGCCAGCGCGTGCAGCTTGTCGATTGCGATGTAGCGCTGGAGGAGGATCAGACCACAGTCGGTCGTGACGCCGAGGCGCTCCGGCGGAACGAACTCTGCCAACCGCATGATGCGATCGCAGACTTCCTCAGCCGTCTCGGTGATAGTCGACTTGACGTCGATGACACCGGCCCAGAACGACACGTTGTCGGGCAACGGGTTGTCCTTGAGTACGTCGAGCCCGGAGAGGTCGTCGGAACGTCGTCCGCTGTTCTCCAGGTTCAGCACGTCGATGTTCGCCTCGTATGACTTGGGCACAACGGACGCTGTCGCCGACGGAGCACTGCCCTTGCGCTGGGTGAGGTCGAAGATCTCGCCGGACTCAGCGGTCTCGTCGGGGTAGTAGGCGGGCGTGCCACCCCAGTTACCCCAGCACACGTGCACGATGATCTGTGCGTTCTTTACGCCCTGGACAGCCCGGTTGAAGGCCTCGATCGCCCAGTCTTCGTAGAAGTAGGGCCAGGTGAACTCGTCGAGTTGGATGAACTCGACGCCCATCGAATCGACCTCGAGGATGTCCTCGTTGATAGCGGCGGCCATGGCCATCGCGCGGTCACGCGGGTTGTCGTAGAACAGGTCGTTCGTGCACTGGCTGAGGACCTGTACACCGGTGTACTGCACTTTGATCGGCTTGTCGGTCGCGCGGCGCAACGCCCGAGCCTGCTCGACCATGATGCCGCCGCGACGCTTGATCTCCTGCGTTAACGTGCCCGCGTGCAGACGGCTGTAGATCGGGAAGCCGAGGTGGCCGCCCTTGAGGTCATAGCCCATCCGGCGCATGTAGTAGTAGACCGCGGCATCGGCGTAGTTGTCACCGTGGAGTCGGCCGTCCGAAATGATGTCAAGACCGGCGAGTTCCTGGTCGTGGACTACCGCCTGGATTGCATCTTCGAATGCCTCGCGAATGAACGCGTCCGGCGGCTCTTGGTCGCCGCGCCAATCGCGCGCGGGTCCGGCGTCCCACCACCGGGGGTTCGGATAGTTCCCGACCATCGAAGTCGGGATGAGGATCTCCTTGTCTCCCACTCGCATGTGGTTCTCTCCTCGATTTCGGCGACCACACCTGCCCGGTCGGGTACGGCATGTATCGCGCGGGATGCGGTCTGGCGCTGTGGCGGGCCCAAAGCTCAGGCTCTGCTGTGTGCGTCAGGTCACATCGTTTGACTCTCGGACGCTAACGCTCAGGCAATCGGGCCAACCATGCATGCGCAGGACAGAGTCAGGGCAAGAGTGTGTCCCCGTGGGATGAAGCCGCACGACGCGAGGTGGCATCTCGGGGATGGATCGACCTCCGCGTGGAAGCTGTCAGACAGCCGATTTGTCACCCGAGGATTTCGTGGGCGGCTAGGGTGCGGGCATGTCGTCGCCCTGGCGTAACCACAGCTCCCACGGTGGGGCCTTCCTCGCACGCTTGGTCGAGGGCAACGTTGAAGTAGCGGCGCATCCGCTCGACACCGGCCAATCCCAGATTTGGGGCAACCTCGCCGGTCAACTCGACCATCCGGCACGGGTGCGGCGGCCAGCGATTAGAAGGGGCTGGCTCGAGCAAGGCCCCGGCCCATCGGCAGGCCGCGGAGTTGACCCCTTCGTTGAAGTTGAGTGGACGGAGTTGTTCGATCTGCTCGCTGCAGAGTTGGAACGCGTCTACTCGCAGTTGGGCCCCGAGTCGGTCTTCGCTGGATCGTACGGCTGGGCGAGTGCAGGACGGTTCCATCACGCACAGAGTCAACTGCACCGGTTTTTGAACTTACTCGGCGGTTACGTGCGCTCGGTCAACACCTACAGCATCGGTGCGAGCGCCGTGATCATCCCGCATGTCCTGGGCGTTGACGTCAGTGAACTGGTTCAACGTGCAACCACGTGGGAGAGCATCGCTGAGCACAGTGAGGTGGTACTTGCGTTTGGCGGGATCAGCGTCAAGAACGCATCGGTGGCGCCAGGTGGCGCTACCGACCACGTGGCCGCGGGTCGAGTCCAAGCTCTACATGACCGTGGCGTCGAGTTCCACCTGTTCGCGCCACTTCGCGACGACCTGCCGGTGCCCGCTACGTGGTGGGCGCTTCGTCCCGCCACCGACGTAGCGGTCATCCTCGGCCTCGCCCACACGATCGTTAATGCTGGCCAGCACGATTCAGTTTTCCTAGCCCGCTATTGCCAAGGCTGGCCGCAGTTGGAGGCCTATCTTCTCGGCACCATCGACGGCATACCCAAAGATGCCGACTGGGCGGCGAACATCAGCGGCTTGCCGGCGGTCGACCTTCGCGCCCTGGCCCTGTCGCTTCCTGGGAAACGTGTCTTGGTGCAGACCAGTTGGTCCCTCCAACGCGCGGATCACGGTGAACAGCCCATCTGGGCTGGTATCGCGTTGGCTGCGGTGCTGGGCCAGATCGGTTTGCCAGGCGGCGGATTTGGTCACGGGTATGGATCTATGGCCTCGGTTGGATCAGCGGAGGTGCTGACGGGAGTTCCGGCTCTGCCGCAGGGCGTCAATCCGGTGCGTACTTTCATTCCGGTTGCCCGCGCCGCGGACATGCTGCGCAATCCTGGCGCAGAGTATGACTACAACGGTCAGCGGCTGACCTATCCCGACGTTCGGCTCGTCTACTGGTGCGGGGGTAACCCATTCCATCACCATCAGGATTTGGGCCAACTGCGCCAGGCCTGGGCCCGGCCTGAAACCATTGTTGTTCACGACCCGTGGTGGACGGCGGCCGCGAAGCATGCCGACATCGTGATCCCGAGCACGACCTCACTAGAGCGTGACGATCTCGGTGGCAATGTCAACGATCGCTATTTGCAGGCGATGCACGCTGTGACGCCGCGGGTCGGTGCCTCACGCGACGACTACGAGGTGTTCTCCGAACTTGCCGCTCGACTCCTTGGCAGTTCTGAGCCATTCACCGAGGGCCGCAACCAGATGGACTGGATTCGTCAGCTATACAGCGGCCTTGTGGCTCGTGCCAACAAGCACGAGTGGCCCCTGCCGCCCTTTGCTGAGTTTTGGGACCGCGGCTATGTGGAGTTGCCGACACGCCCCCGAGACACCTTGCTGCTAGGGCGATTTCGGGCTGACCCACTGGCGAATCCACTAGCTACTCCGAGTGGTCGTATCGAGTTGTACTCGGAGCGGATCGCCTCGTTTGGCTACGACGACTGCCCGCCGCATCCGTCGTGGCTTGAGCCGAGGGAATGGCTAGGCGGGCCGTTGGCAGAGCATTGGCCGCTGCATCTCGTGGCCAATCAGCCGGCCGGCCGGCTCCACAGTCAACTGGACATGGGTGCGGTCTCGCAGTCGATGAAGACGTCCGGACGAGAGACGCTCCGGATCCATCCCGACGATGCGGCCGCGCGCGGAGTCAGCGACGGTGACGTGGTGCAGGTGCTCAACGATCGTGGCTCATGTCTGGCCGGCGCTCAGGTGACCGACACGGTACGAGCGGGCGTCGTCCAACTCCCCACGGGTGCGTGGTTTGACCCGCGTGATCTCACTTCAGGAGACACGCTGTGTCTGCACGGAAACCCCAATGTGCTGACCGCCGATCGTGGTACGTCGTCGTTGTCGCAAGGTTGCACTGGGCAGCACACCCTGGTCGAAGTGGTCTTGTGGACTGGGGATACCCCTGAGGTGCGCGCGCACCGACCACCGTTGTTTGCCGAGCACCCTTAGGACTCGACCACACTGCCATCGACGTGCACTGCAGGGATACCTGCACGGTTGAGCAGCGAAGCGCCGACTGCAGAGCGAAAGCCGCTACCGCAGTAAACCCACACCTCGTGGCCGTCGGCCCACTCGCGTACTTCCTCGAGTCGCTGGGTCAGTTGGTGTATCGGGATAGCCCTCTGCCCAGCGAGCCGCGCTCGTTCACTTTCTGATTCGAGGCGAACATCTAGCACGCGAAGTTCGGGGTCGTTCGCGATCGCAGCCCGGAGCCGACGGCCATCGGCATGCCGCATCGAGGCAAGTTCGGATTGGTTGATGCTGCCATCGCGCCACAGCGCGGCTGAGCGGACCCGGTTGATCGCGATCCGGCCGAGTTCGATGACTGCAGTCTGCAGAGTTGCCTCATCGGGCACCACGAGATGAAGGTCCGCGTCCCACGGAATCAACCAACCGATGTAGGTGACGTACGCGCCAGCCGCGTCGAACGACAACGACCCGGCGAGGTGGCCGTCCGCGAAGGCGTGTCGGTGCCGCAAGTCGAGCACCCACTTACCGGCCGCCGCGTCCTCGGCGGCCAGTGCCAGCGTTCTGATAGGAGGCATCGCGGGCGGGTCCGCCGGGGTTCCTGCCCGGTTGAGCTCGCCCATGCGATTGAAGTAGTCGGGATATGGGCCTTGGTTTTCAAGTAGCTGGTGCACGAATGAGTCCTCCTCCATGAGGAAGACCGGATTCGTGGTGTGCAGCCCGACGAGGGTGTGTTCGCCGACCACTGCATCGCCCACCGAGCAGAAGGAGCCGAAGCCGTGAGTAGGCAGAATCGCACTTGAGTGTTCGACGGTGTGCGCGAGACGACGGGCCGAACGCCACTGCGCGTGAGCTAGTTCCTCGGCGTGGTCGGCTCCGAATAGATCGGTCCGGCCAACTCCGGAGTAGAGCAGCCCGCCGCCGGTGAAGGTGGCTATGTCGCGGCCGCTGACGCTGAGCACATAGGACATGTGATGTGGCGTATGGCCCGGTGTGCGAACCGCCCGAATCTGACCGGCTCCGACTGTTATCACCTCGCCATCGGTCACCTCATGCGCCGGGCACTCGATGCCACCATCGCTGGGGACGATGTAGTCGGCGCCGCTGAGCCGGGCAGCGGCAAGTCCGCCACTGATGTAGTCGTTGTGAATATGGGTGTCGAAGACGTGTGTGACGGACCAGCCGCTATCGCGGATGAAGCCCAATAACGAGTCAACATCACGTGGCGGGTCTACCAGGATCGCGGAATTATCGGACACAGCGATGTAGGTGCGGTTTCCTAGCCCCGGGACCTCAAAGGGCACTACCCGGGTCGACCCGAGAACCACCTCGTCGGTGAGCGGGGTCAGTGGAGCTGCGCTGGTACCTCGAATCACGTTGGCCCTCAACCCCTGAGGGATTGGAGTGTGCGCCAGGCCCGACAGGCCAACTGCAGGTTGAAATTGACGTCTGGCTCACCCAAGGCGAGGCCAGAAACCTCACGAATTCGCTGCAGCCGGTACTTCAGCGTGCTGCGGTGGATCGACAGGGCCAGCGCAGCTTCGTCGTAGCGGCCCCCGCATTCGAGGTACTCATGCAGCGTTTGGACGAGTTCTGAATGCCGCTGCGTGTCGTAGTCGAGAAGTGCACCCAGCCATTCTCGCGCGAAGCGCTCGATCTCCTGCGAGTCCTCAGTATTGGCGAGAAGTCGGTACACCCCAAGCTGGTCGAAGGCGGTCACCCTTTGGGTTGGGCCCGCATCACGCTGTAGTCGAAGCGCGAGTAACGCCTCACGATGTGATCGGGGGAAATCGGCGACGGACGCTGTATGGCTACCGACACCGATGCGACACTGGCCGCTTCCCAGTTCACGCATCACTGCGGCGTGCAGATCGGTCCACTCGATCTCGCGATCGGTGAGCAATACGACCGTTCCGCCGCGCGAGACCAGTAACTGCCCCAGATTGAGGTCGCGTGCGGAACGTCGAACACTGGTGAAGAAATGGTCGTCGTCTCGGGTTCGACCCTGCCGCTCACAGACAATGACCCGGTGTGGCTGGCTTAGATCCCGACCAAAGGTCTCGCCGCGAGCAAGGGCGGTCTCGGTGCTTTCCCCCGAGAGCAAGTCCTCGATCAGGTCGCGCCGGATCCGGATCTCGGTGTCTGCCACTGTGCGTTGCCGAGCCAACTCCATCGACAAGATGGTTGCCCCGTATTCAAGGGCGGCTAGGTCCTCATCGCGGGCCCGCTCTTGCGGGTCGATCAGGGAGATCACCGCCACTGAGTCAGGACGGGGGGAGGCTGCTGTCATGATCTGGCTGGACTCGCGAAGCGGGTGGCCAGCGTGCAGGAGTCGACGCACCAATTGCTCGCGACGTGCTGGCGTGTCCTTGGCGTGGCTGGCGGGTTGATCGGGGCCGGCCCAGGCTCGTAGGTTTCCGTAACGGTCCTCGATAGTGACGGGCAGACCCGTGACCTCATGCACGGCGCGGGCGATTCCGTCCATGCCCTCACCGGCTACCGCCGCGCGAGTCAGACGGTCGTGGATCTCGATCCGTTGTTTCAAGGCTTCGACTGTGTCTTCAAGATGGCGATTGACGCTCTCTAGTTCAGCCGCCGCTGTGCGCTCCAACTGGTGTAGCCGGCTGTTGCGGGTTGCCGAGCCGATCTGCTGCGCGAGCACACGGAGTAGGAATTGTTCGTCGCTTCGCAACTCGCGATCTGCTGCCACAACCATGCATCCGTGCGTACCGGGACCGCCGCCGAGCCCGAATGCCCACGCGTACAGTGCGTCGGGAATCATGAGTTCACCGCCATTGGACGGCATCAGATCCAGGCCCGGCGGTTCATTCTCTCCCGCACTGCCCGGGGTCCAGTTGGTGCTCGCGCCATCCCTGGTTCGCACGCCGACGAGTCGGCAGTCGGCGAACGAAGGCGCTGCGCTGGCACCCATCCGCAAGATCTGCTGCTCATCGGTGCTTTCGGTCATCAGCATGGCGAGTACGAGCAACGCGTTGAGCCGGGACAGGTGGTCGCGCGCTTCAAGGCCGACCGTGGCCTCGAGCCTCATATCACTGGTGCCTTTGACTTCGCGGCCAGGAACTCATCCGGCTCTAGGTAGTAGGGGTTATCGAGCAAACTGCCGCAGAGCAGGAGCTTGGGGTGTGTGCGCAGCAGATCCACGACGACCCTGCCGTCAAAGCGATCTAGGTCATACAGGCACATGATGACCTGCGGATGCATGGGCAGAAAGCGATTGAGGTCGGACTCGTAGTCGACCAGATCCTCGACACCTGGAACTTCGCGCAGCGCCCAGGTCATTTCACCGCAACTTCGCGCGAAGGTGTAATCACCGCTGGACAAGTTTTCGCGGGTCGCGGAGTCCCAGAATTCGATCATGGCGGTCTTGGAGAATCGACCATCGCGCAGGTAGGTCTCGTCCGACCGCAGAACATCGACGCCGCGCACGGGGTCGATGCGATCCTGGGACAGGCTCGCTCGCAACTGTTCTGGCTCGACCTGATCCAGGACGGCTACGCAGCGGTCGCCAGCTTCGATGCCAGCTCGCAGATAAGCCAGGAGCACTTCGTCCCGTCCTTCTGCACCACGGTAGAACGCGCAGATGTGATCGCCGGGAGAGAGTCGAACGCCAGGCAGCCCAAACGCGATCGAATCAGCAGATTCCTCACCGAACATGTGCGGTTCCTCCTCGGCATGAGATCAATCACAGGCTAGGCCTGCATCACCGATCCTTCTAGCCCTTTGGAGACGTGATTTTGATGAATCGTCCTACATTCAGGACAAAGCACCCGGCAAGTCAGATCCGTGCAGACCCTTGGTCACATTCCGTGCTTGTCCCAGTGGCCACCGAACAGCTCCTGCTCGGTGAAGGTTTTCGGTGCGATCGTGCGCGAAACCCAGGTGAGGTTGAGGAAATGCGTGGCGTTGACGTTCTCGGTTGTGATGTTGCCGCCCCAGGTACCGCACGACAGGCTCAGGGTGAAGGGGAGCCCGTTACGGGCGCTACCGGCGCCCTCATTCAGGTTCTGGTTGACCATGACCCGCGCTGTGCGTGTGCCAAAGGCGAGTGCATCAATATGCGCCTCATTGCTTGTGTGGATTCCGCAGGTGTGGCCTAGCCCCTGGTAGGCGGTGATCGCATTGATGATGTCGACCGCCTCTTGGATGTCAGTGCCATAACGGTAGACCGCGAGAACGACCGAGAGCTTTTCGCCGGAGAAGGGATGCGCGGGTCCGGTGCCGTCCTCTTCGACCATGAGGAATGCCGTGCCATCCGGGATCTGGATTCCGGCGAGTTCTGCGATGCGTGCGGCAGGCTTCGCGATTACCTCGAGGCTGGGGATGTGGCCACCGTCGGGCCACATCGCCGCCTGCAGTTGAGCCTTCTCTTCCGCGTTGCACAAGTAGCCGCCGGATGCCAGTAGCCGGCCCATGAGGTCGTCGTACACGGCGTCAGCGACGACCAAAGAGTTGTCGGCCAGGCAGCTGGTAGCGAGGTCGAAGGTCTTGCCAGCGACGATCATCGCGGATGCGTCGGCAAGGTCGGCGGTTTCGTCAATGACGTGCACGGAGTTTCCGACGCCGACGCCGTAAGCCGGTGTGCCACTGCTGTATGCGGCCTTGACCATGGCAGCGCCGCCGGTGGCGACGATGACGTCGGCTTGCCTCATGAGTTCACGAGTTTTGTCGATGGACGGCGAGGTGAGGCTCAGGATCAAGTCCTCGGGTGCCCCGACCTGTGCGCATGCAGCGCGCATCAGCTCTACCGCGAGCTCGCTGGTCTTGCGGGTGCGCGGGTGCGGTGCGATCACGATGGCATTGCGTCCCTTCAACGCCATCAAGGTCTTCATCGGTGGTGTGGCGTCTGGACCCGTGGTCGGGATCAGCGCGGCGACTACCCCGACCGGCTTGGCGATTTTCACTAACCCGCGCGCGGGGTCTTCCTCGACGATGCCGACGGTCTTCATGTCACGCATATCTGCAAGCAACCCGTTGACCCGACGCTGGATCTTGGTGAGCTTGTCGGCGTAGGTGCCGAAACCGCCCTCATCGACGGCCAACTGGGCCAAGGCCTCGGCGTGATCCTTGCGAACGATGGCCCAGCCAACTGCAGTGACGAGTTCGTCGATGCGTTGCTGGTCCCAATCGGCAATTGCCTCTTGGGCGGCGCGGGCGCGGGCTACCAAGGCCGTCACCTCTGCGGTTACGTCGGAGGTGGATGTGGTGGTCGCGGTGTCAGAGTTCGCCATGGTGCCAAGAGTTGACGCAAACTCCATGACCGGCACCGGCCGCACGAGTCGAAGGTTTCGCCCAACATCACCCTGGGAGGACATAGTCCACCGCACGTGCGGCGAGGAAGGTAAGGCCATGGACATTCGAGAGCAGCACCTGAGCAATCTGGAGTGGCGCACCCTCATCGACGAGTTCGAGGCAGGCGCTCACGACGGCCCCATCATCAATATTGATCCCGACGACGACCGCGAGTATGACGCAATCTTCATAGGCGGCGGCGCTGGTGGTCGTTTCGGTTCGGCGTTCCTGCGGGCGCGCGGCGGTCGTCAGTTGACCATCGACCAGTGGCCATTCCTGGGCGGCTCGTGTCCTCACTTGGCTTGCGTTCCGCATCACCTGTTCTCGGAGGCTGCGCGCGAATTGGATCTGGCTCGCCTGCTTGCCGGCCGTTTCTGGTACCCGGAGTTCGACGAGAACAAGGCCTCCATCCTCGACATGGTGGAACTGTTCAAGAGTGGACGTAACAGTGCGCATGCGTTCATGAACTACCAGAGCAAGGAGCAACTGGGGATGGAATACATCCTCAACGCCACGGCCACCGTGATCGATGCGCACACAGTGGAGGCCGCCGGCCGTCGCTTCACGACGAAGAACCTGGTTCTGGGCACGGGAGCAACCACGCGCCTCCCCGAGGTGCCCGGTATCGACCTACCCGGGGTGTTCGACTACGCAACCCTGATCGAGGAGTTGGATTACAACCCACGTTCGTGCGTCATCATCGGCGGATCGAAGGTGGCCATCGAGTACGGATCGTTCTTCCAGGCGGCTGGCTGCCAGACCACGATCCTTGCGCGCAGTCCGCTCATGACGGGCAAGGGCCTGCACCACGTTGATGATGATTTGCGCGAGTACGTCGTGCACGGCATGCGCATCCGTGGAATGGAAATCCACGATGGCACCGAGACCTTGGAGGTACTCGGTGACACCCGTGCCACCGGTGTACGAGTTCGACTCTCCGACGGCACCATCCGCGACATCGAGTGCGACATGGTCTTCATCGGAACAGGCGAACGCGCCAACTCAGATGAGTTCGTCAAGGTGTTGGGGGTCGAGGTAGATGACCGCGATTCCATCGTTGTCGATGGGAACATGCGCACCAGCGTTCCGGGCGTGTACGCCATCGGCGACATCATCGGCCCACCGATGGAGATGTTCAAGGCGCGTAAGTGCGGGATGACTGCCGCTCGCAACATCATGGGCGAGGATTATTCATTCGACTTCAGCGAGTACCCCGACTTCTTGCACTCCACCTATGAGGTCACCTGGGTCGGGCTCTCCGAGCGAGAAGCTCGCGAGAAGTATGAGGATGTCATCGTCATCCAGATGCCGCCCCCGGGAGTTCCCTACGGCGATATTCCACTGCCCTGCGCTGAGGGCACGATGCTGATGGCCTTCACCCATCCCGAGCGCACTGGCTTCCAGAAGGCCGTGTTCGACGGTGCGACCCGCAAACTCGTTGGTGCGCATCACGTTGGATACGGCGCCAAGGATGGGTTCCAGTACCTCGACTACCTGATCCACAGCACCGATGGACTCACCATCGACCAACTCGCTGAGATGAACGAGTTGTTCCTCAACCCAAGCCACTTCATCCAGCTGTCGCGGTTGCGAGCTGGATCGATGGAGTTGTCCTCGCTGTAGATCCAGACAGAACCTGGCAGCCAGACCTGCTGCCAGGTTCTGGTCAACCTGCTGCGACTCGCAACCTGCTGCGACTCGCATCCTGCTGTGGGGATGCCTAGGTTGTGCTGCGGGCCAAGCCTTCGGCTCGCTCGCGCAGCGAGCTCAGTGCGGCCGCTTCTGCGCGTCGGCGTTCGTCGAACCATGCTCGCTCAGCGGCGACAATGTCGCGGAGCGAGGCGATCTCAGCGCGCACGACATCAGGGGCGCAGCCCCCGCTCTCCCGACGCGAGGCGACCAGAGCGGCCGGATCGAGCAGTGAATCAAGGTTGATCGACGCAGCTTTCGTGGGCAGCGCAGCGCCAGTGATCTCCATCGCGGCTGAGTCCAAGGCAGACATCGTTAGCGCACCACCCGTGCTCAGTGTCAGGGCTACGGCGCGTCCGACAATGCGATATGCGGTGCGGTAGTCAAAGCCACCCTGAAGTACGAGTTCGTCGGCAATGTCTGTGGACGATGTTTGTGGATCGCCCGCGCTCAAGGCGAGTGCGTCTCTATTGACATGCAAGGTGCTCACCACGACGGTGGCGAGTTTGACGAGTCGAGTCGCCAGCTCCAGGGACGACGCGACCTCACCATAGGAATGCAGCCAGTTGTCGGTTGCCGCTGACGGGGTGCGCGCGGTTGCCACCGTGCCAGTGAGCCGGCCGATCATGGTGCTCGCCCCGGCGCGAATGACCGACAGCGCATAGGGATTGCGCTTCTGCGGCATCAACACTGAGGCGCGGCACAGCGAAGCATCGACCGTGACCAGACCGAATCCTGCACTGGCGAAGATCTGGAGATCCTCGCTGAGTCGATCTGCTGTGATGACGGTCTGCGTTGCTGCCGACATGACGTCGATCAGCCCATCGATGGTCCACATGGTGTCGCGGGTATTTCGGCCCACCCGGGTAAAGCCCAGGAGTTCAGCGAGTCGGCCCCGATCAAGTGACATGCGAGTGCCAGCGACTCCGCCGGACCCCGCCGGAGACGTGTCGACCCACTCGTGTGCTGCGCGTAATCGCGGGAGGTGACGCGCGGTCTCTTCAGCGAATGACGCTAGGTAGTGGCCAAAGGTTGACGGCTGTGCGAGCTGGAGGTAGGTGACGTCGGCCCACACCGCGTCAGACAATTCATCCGCTCGCGCGGTCAAGGCATCAGCAAACTCTGCTGTTGCGGCTGCCAGCAGTTCGATGCGATCACGGACCGCGAGTCGGAACGCGATCCGACCGGCTTCGCGCCGAGTGCGGCCAAGGTGCACATAGCCCGCGGTGACACCGATGCGTCGAACTAGTTCATGCTCGCGGCTGTTGTAGGCATCGCCTAGCACAACGTCATAAGGGAAGTCATCGACCGAAACTTCGCCCATGGCAAGGAGCCCGGCCAGCAACGGTGCCGCCACGGTGTCATCGAGAATGCCTGCTTCATGCAGGCCGATCACGTGCGCGAGATCGGCAACAAGCAGACCCTCGTGCAGCAACGGAGCGTCGGCGAGTTCGAGTCCGTACCCCGCTGCAACAAGTTCGGGGGCTGGCCCGGAGGAGATTCGGCCGTCTGATCCGAGGTATCCCGAGGGAGTCTGGTTGCTCACAGTGGCCCATCCTGCACGAACAGGGTTGGGCCGCCACCGGATACCAGGAGAATCACGGGAGAGTCGATCTCGCCGGCGCGCGCAGACGACATAAGCGCCGCCATTGCCTTAGCGCAAAAGGGCGGGTCGAGGAAGATCCCTTCGGTGCGAGCCACGAGGTCTGCAGCGGCGGCACCGTCGTGTGAGGCGTAGCCGTAGCCGGGACCAATGAACCCATCGATCACAGTGACCATGGTGGCATCGGGAGCCGGAGTTCGCGCTAGGTCAGCGGCACCTCGGGCCAGATCAAAGACCCGCTCGCGGCACTCGTCCGCCGGGCGGCTGACGGTGACGCCGACCACGCGTGGGATGAACCCGGCGGCGACCCCAGCCACCAGACCGCCCTGGGTGCCGCAGGAGCCGGTGCCGAGCCAGAGGGTTGGATTGATTAGCCCGGCGTCGGCTGCCTGGTCGGCGATCTCAGCGGCAGCCGCCAGGTAGCCGAGGCTGCCTCGCGCCGTTGCGCCTCCGCGGGGCACGACCAGGGGAGTGCGACCCGCACTGCGCAGTTCATCGGCCACTTGCTCGATCATCAGATCGACCGATGCGCGCGAAGCGTCACCGGTCCAGCGCAGGTCCGCGCCCGTCAAGCTTTGCAGCAGTAGGTTTCCACGGGCCTCCGGTGGCTGGGTACCGTAGAAGCACACGACAGAGTCGAGTCCGCATCGACGCGCTGCGAGCGCGGCCAGCATCGACCAGTTCGATTGCGCACCCGAGCCAGTGACCAGAACATCGCAGTGTCGGGCAAGGGCTTCGCCGAGGAGGAACTCAAGTGGACGAACCTTGTTGCCGCCGAGTCCAAGGCCCGTGAGGTCGTCGCGTTTGAACCACACCTCCACGCCGATCGCGGCCGAAAGCCGTGGCGCGGGCTGCAGCGGCGTCGGCAGGAGGGCGAGGCGCTCCCGGGCGATACCAGATAGATCGAGGTTAGCCATCGAGTCGTTGGACAAGCGCATCGATGAATCGGGGGATGGACCCAAGCGCCAGTGCGGGGTCGAGCAGGGAGTCCAGTTCTGAGTCGCTGATCTGCTCGAGCCTCCCGTCGTTGCGCAGCGCGGTGCGCAGGTCATCACCTCGAGCTTGGCCTGCCAGCGCAGCCTCATAGACGATGCGGTGTGCCGTGTGTTTTCCGACGCGGTCGGCGAGTGCGCGCATCACCGGCTCGCTCAGGACGTAGCCGCGCTGGGCGTCCAGATTGGCGCGCATGCGATCGGTGTCAACTTCGAGGCCGACCAGGATTCGGTTGGCGGCCATCGTGCTTACCGCTGTGAAGTGGCAGGCCTCGGGCAGAATCACCCACTCGGTCTTCCAGGCTCGTCCGTCTCTCTCATGCCCGTGGATCATCCCCTCGATCGCGAGGTCGGCATTGACTCGGACGAGTCGGGCGAGGGTGCTGACATGCTCGGCCCATTCGGGGTTTCTCTTGTGCGGCATGGTGATACTGCCGACGGTTCCTGGAGCGAGCGGCTCGCGCAACTCCCCTATCTCAGCGCGCTGCAGTTCGTAGACCTCGTCACCGATCTTGGCGATCGTCGCGGCAACCATCGCCAACTGCGTGATGAACTCGGCAAACCGGTCTCGAGCCGTCAGCCAGGGCAGCGGCGCCACACCGAGGTCAAGGCGTTGGGCGAATGAGTTGATCATTGGCTCTGCGGCATCCCCCCAGAACTCCATCGAGCCGAGGCCACCGCCAAGTTGTACGACCTCGCGCTCGCTTCGACGTGCCTCGAGTCTGCGGATGTGGCGATCAAGCTCGTCAGCCCAGATGGCGGCTTTGAAGCCGAATGTGATGGGCAGGCCGGGCTGGCCGTGGGTTCGTCCAGACATCAGAGTCGCGCGATGCTCTCGCACCAAGACGACGGCTGCAGACCGGGCTGTTGTGAGGTCGCGCACCACGATGTCAGTCATCTGGCGCATCACCAGAGCGGACCAGGTATCGCTGAGGTCTTGTACGGTCGCCCCGTAGTAGACCCACTCACGAGCCTCCTCGGGCAGTCTGCGCTCAAGTACTCGGATAAGACCCAATGTCGAGTGGCCAGTCGCGCGGGTCAGTTCGCCGACTTCATCGAGATCTGGCAACCAGTCGGTGACCGCTTCGAGGATTGATTCGGCCGCCTGCCGTGGGACTAGGCCAGCGTCTGCTTGCGCTTCGGCGAGGGTGCCGAGCAGATCTAGCCAGGATCGGATCCGGCCCTCGTCACTAAACATTGCGCGGGTCTCATCGGTACCCCAAAGGTGACCGAAAACCGCGGAGTCAGTGAGATGAGCGCTCATGGGGCGAGCACGGACCCAATCTGCTTGGGCTCGGGCAGCGGTCCGACACCGGTGATCAGGCGCAGGGCCAGCCGTACCTCATCAAGGTTGGATCCCCACGGCACAATCGCAGTGTTTCCTCGGACTTCGACACCGCGCTCCAACAGGCAGCACTTGGTGAGTACGAGTGGGTCTCCCTCGAACTGGGCAGCTCGCCGGTTCGGGCAGAAGTCGACCTGAGCTGGTTCGTCGCCGTAGAAGTGGCGGTGGAACTGCATCGACCGTTCACACCCGATCAAAGTCCAGTCGAGTCGCTCGGCTGGACGAGTGTCGAGGAACGACACTTCAGCTGGCAGATCCACCCCGGAGCCTCTGCAGGGAAGTAGATACGCAGGCGCTGGATTCTCCGCAGCCATTGTCCTGATGTCGACGCTGTTGAGCTGTAGGTCAATCGGTGGCAGATCCTCATCAAAGCCAACGGCCAGCTTCGCCAACTCGAGCAGTTTCGCTGGCTCGGGTGGCACTACCTCGGTGACGATGACGGTGACCGGCTGGGGCTGCCAGATTACGTTGATGTGTTCGAACTTTCCCTTGACCGCGTATGCGTCAGCATCATCGCGCTTGTGACGCAGGGCAGTGAGCGCGAGTTGGGTTGGGTTGCCGACGTCGGTTGCTTCATCCTCAATCCAGACGACGCGGTTGGGCATTGCCAGCACGCGCGCTTCGATCACGGGCGAGAACAGCGGTTCGAACGATTCCTTGCGGACCTCGATGAGCGCGCGTTCAGCACCGTTGGAGAGCAGTAGCCACTCGGTGCGTCGGTACACCTCTCGGCCGAGGATGTAGCGCATGATCGCGGCTTCGTCGGCCATGTCGATGTCAGCCTCTTGGGCGGAGAGCCCGCGGTAGGGGCGGGTCATCGTGTTTGGCTCTGGCAGATCAATCATGTTTCCACCCTCTCACCAGCAGGGTTGGTGCTGCCACCTTCGCGCGGCTGGTTAGGCAGCCGAAGCGCGGTGTCTGCGCGCAACCCGAGTCGCAACGTCTCCAAGGGGATGACTTCCTCTGGCGCGATGTTTCCGAGGTTGACTTCGTGTCCGACCGTGGTGATGAACCAGGCCTGCTGCGCCTTGTTAGGTGCCTCGAAGATAACTTGGTCTATCGGTAGTCGAGCAGCGATCGCGTTGATCAGGTTGTCGCGCACAGACCCGTCACTCGAGTAGATACCGACTGTGCCACTTTCGCGACCCTCGGTCACCAGCCAGCGGGCGCCAGCCTCGAGGTCGGCTTCCATGTCAGCAACCCACTCAGTGTCGACCACGGGAACGCTGGCGTCCTTTGCCCCGACCTCGGCCGCTACCGAGAAATACGGGGTAAGACGTCGGATCAGCGAGGTCTTGGTAGCCCGGTCTAGGCGGTTGAGTCCGTTGGATACCTCAAGGACGCTGACCCCACAGGACAGGGCCCAGTCGCGGAGTTCGTCGACTCGTCCCTGGGCGTGACACACCTCAAGCAGGGTGCCGCCAAGTGAGACTTCGATGCCAGCGGCACGGTAGAGGGCGACCCGATCGATGAGGGTGGGATCGATGTATCCGATACCCCAGCCGATTTTCGCGATGTCGATGAGATGCCCTGCTTGGGCGAGCAGCGCCGCTGTTGCCTCGGGGGTGAGGCCCTTATCGAGAACATGGGTGAGTCCGCGGCTGCGAGGTCGGGCCTGCCGAGTCGGGAGGTCGAGGAACTGCGGTGGTGGCGTCACGGCCCACATCCTTGTCTCGTGGCTCCCAATTGTGCTTCCTGTAGTGAACATTATGAGGTGGCTACGTACCAGGACCCGTCCCATGCGGGCCAAGAACTGGCCAGACTTCATCTTGGCGGGTCATGGAGACCAAGGCTGGCTACTGAGAAGGTCACAGCGTAAGCACACGAGGGACGGGAGTGCGGGTGGCAAGCCGGGTCTTGGTCATTGGGGGCGGTGCCGCAGGCATGTCGGCCGCTTCGGCCGCGCGACGCACAGATCCCAGCGCCACCATCACCGTGCTCGAACATGGCACGTTCCCCTCGTATGGATTGTGCGGAATTCCGTATTACCTCGGTGGCGTGATCCCCCGCGGTGAGGACCTCATCGCCTATCCGGCTGAGGAGTTCATCTCGCGCCGCCGAATCGATCTGCAACTTGGAACGGCCGCGACGGGAGTTGACCTTTCCAGGCGAACAGTCCTGACAGCCACCGGAGCAACACTCGACTTCGATTCCCTCGTCCTGGCCGCTGGAGCGGTTCCTATCGTGCCGCCCATCTCGGGCGTCGACGATCCGCGAGTGGTCACCGTGCGGCGCCTCGAGGATGCCATCGCCCTGCACTCTCGGCTGGGCAACGTTCGCCGCGCAGTCGTGGTGGGTGCTGGCTATGTAGGACTGGAGATGGCAGAGGCTCTGTGCGAGCGCGGGATCGAAGTCACGATTGTCGATCGCCTGCCTCGTGTGCTGACCACGGTCGATGAGACGGTCGCTGCTTTGGCGCAGGAGGAGGCCGGTCGGCACTGCTCGCTCCGACTTGGCACTGGTCTGGTCGGGCTGCATCCAGAGCCTGAGTTCGTTCGTGTCGAACTAGAGGACGGTGAGGTACTGGCAGATCTGGTGGTGCTCGCTCTGGGTGTTCGCCCGTCGACCTCGCTCGTACCAGAACTTGCCGCACTCCCCAACGGCGCGCTGCTCGTCGATCACCAGATGCGCACCTCGCATGAGGCTGTCTGGGCAGCGGGCGACTGTGTCGCCCTGCATCACCTCGTGCTTGCTGGTCCGGCATATGTTCCACTCGGACCTGCCGCCAACAAGGCTGGACGAGTTGCCGGTATCGAAGCCGCCGGCGGTCATGCGTCCTTCCCGGGAATCGTGGGCACGGCAGTTGTGAAGGTCTTCGACCTGACCGTCGCTCACACGGGCCTTACTCTTGCGCAGGCGCAATCGGCTGGGATGGCTGCGCAGGCGACCGAGATCACGGCCAAATCCAGGGCGAAGTACTACCCGGGTGCGGAGCCGTTGCGGGTCAGGCTGGTGCACACCCCCGACGGCCTACTCCTCGGTGGCCAACTCGCCGGCAAAGACGGCGCAGCGCAGCGAATCGATGTCGTGGCAGCTGCGCTGCATGCCCGGATGACGATCGACGACCTCGCGGATCTCGATCTGGCATACGCACCCCCGTTCTCTCCGGTCTACGACCCGCTAACCCAAGCGGCACAGTCCGCACAGTTCGCTCGGGCGAAACAGGAGGCACGATGAGTCAGGTAGCAGTGGTCACGGGCGCGGCCGGTGGCATCGGCAGCGCCACCGTTCGGCAGCTACACGCGGATGGCATGACCGTAGTTGCACTTGATCTCGACGCTGAGGCCGCTGCGGCTGTGTCCCCAGACTCCTATCGACTCGACGTCACTGACGCCGATCAGGTAGCAGATGTCATGTCGCGGATACTCGAGCGTTACGGCCACGTTGACGTGTTGGTCAACAACGCTGGCATCGCTGGCTCAGCGGCAGCCACCACCGCGCACGAAACTCCCGTTGCCGACTTCGATCTGGTGATGGCCGTCAATGTCCGCGGGCCCTTCCTCTGCGCTCGGGCGCTGCTGCCGGCAATGATGAACGCGGGCTCGGGCCACATCATCACGATCGCATCAGTTGCAGGAATCGTCGCGTTCCCGGGGCGCTTTGCTTACACCGCCTCCAAGGGCGCGGCGATCCAGCTGGCCCGCTCTATCGCGATCGACTACGGACATCTGGGTATCCGATCGAATTCGATCTGCCCGGGCATGGTCGAAACGCCGATGACTCAATGGCGGCTAGATCAGCCTGAACTGCGGGCTCGCGTCGAGGCGCAGATACCGGTGGGCCGAGTCGCGACCCCGGCGGAGATTGCTGACGCTGTGTCAGTGCTCGCATCGGGTCGGCTCGCCTACGCCAATGGCACCGCCCTCGTCATCGACGGGGGCTGGACCTCATGGTGACCACATCGCATCGAAACGCACAACAATCGAAGGGACACTGAGCATGGCAGGCAGGCTGGACGGCAAGGTCGCGATCATCACCGGAGCTGGATCGGGCATTGGTCGCGCGACCGCAGAGCTATTCGCGCGTGAGGGTGCAGCGGTTGGGGTCCTCGATGTGCGAGGTGACGCAGCCGAGGAAGTCGCTGCGGGGATAGTGGCGGCAGGCGGCCGCGCCCTCGGTCTGGAATCCGACGTAACCAAAGATGCCCAGGTGCGCACTGCGACCGATGCGGTTATCGCAGCTTTCGGGGATGTCTCGGTGCTGTACAACAACGCGGGCATCGGCAGCACCGGCGCGGTTGATGTAGCGGACGAGGATGACTGGGATCGCTGTTTCAACATCAATGCCAAGGGCTCGTTCTTGTGTTCCCGAGCGGTTGTGCCATCGATGCTCAAGGCCGGGCGCGGCTCGATCATCAATCAGGGCTCAGTAGCTGGTCTGGTTGGGGTGGCGAATTTTGCCGCCTACTGCGCCGCGAAGGGTGCCGTCCTGGCGTTGACCCGTTCGATGTCCATCGACCTCGCACCGCGCGGGATCCGGGTCAATTCGATTGCCCCGGGCACTATCTATACCTCGCTGATGGAGCCCATGCTGATTGCGCGTGGCGGAGGCGATCTGCAAAAGGGTCTGGAAATGACCCTGACCAAGTACCCGATCGGTCGTCTCGGTGACGTCGCCGACATCGCGAACGCCGCACTCTTCCTTGCCAGTGACGAGTCCGCGTTTGTCACCGGTTCCACCCTCACCGCCGATGGCGGAATGACGTCGATCTAGTCGATCTAGGAGTCTGATGTACCTCGACCCGGATAAGCGCGTCGATCTGGCAACGGCGGCTTCGCATGTACGTGATGCGAGTTTGGTGGCTCTAGGCGGTGCGCTTACGTCGCGACTGCCGATGGCCTTGGTCCGTGAGCTGATCCGACAGGGCCGCCGCGACCTACACGTGGTGGGTTCGGCTCATGGCATGGATGTTGACCTCCTTGTTGCGGCCGGCGCGGTCGCTGTGTGCGAGGAGAGTTACGTCGGATTCGAGCAGGACCTCGGCCTCGCGCCGGCATATCGCCGGGCTGCTGAGGGCGGCACCATCACGGTCAAGGAGAGTTGCTGCGTCACGATTCTCACCCAGTTGCGTGCTGCTGAGATGGGCCTGCCGTTCCTGCCGGTGCGGGGGATCAAGGGCACCGACATGCGACGTCTGCACCCTGAGTACGCAGAGATCACCTGCCCATTCACCGGCGAGCTGTTGGTCGCGGTGCCGCCGCTCATTCCAGATTTCGCGCTCATCCACGCGCCGCTGGGGGATCAGTTCGGAAACCTGTTCCTCGAGCAGCCATACGTACTCGATGAGCGATTCGCCGGTGCCTCACGATCAGTGATCGCCACTGTCGACCAGATCGTGCCGACAGATACTCTCGCCGAACGGGGAGTAACGATCCCTGGTTACTTCGTGCAGGCGGTCGTCGAAGTGCCCTTCGGCGCGCACCCCGCATCGAGTTATCCCAACTATGCGTATGACCGACAGCACATGTCCTGCTACGTGACGGCGGCCTCGACGCCGGACTCCGCCGAGGCATACCTGGCTGAGTGGGTGCACCTGCCTGGCGGGGAAGATGATTATCGAGCCAAGCTTGGACCAGAACCGCTAGCGCGACTCACGTCGTGGTCGCAGTCGGTCGATCAGTGGAAGGGCCTCTTCGTATGAGCGGCTACACCTTCGACGAGTGGTTCGTCGTGCGATTGGCCCACACAATCACCGACCGCGAAGTGGTCTTTCACGGCTTTGCGAGCCCCTGCGCCCAGGTGGCGATGCATGTTGCCAAGCGCTCACACGCACCGGACATGATGCTCATCGAGGGGGCGATGTACGCCATCAACCCGACCCCGGCCTTCATCCCACCGACAAGTAACGACAACAGCCTCAAGCAGGGCGCTGCTTACAGCATGCGCTTCGAGGAGTTCTTCGACGCTGCGATCCGTGGTGACGTCGACCGGATGTTCGTGTCGGGTGGACAGATTGATGTCTACGGCAACACCAACGTGACCGCTGTTGGTCCGCTCGAGCGGCCCAAGGTCAAACTCGGTGGCGGGGGCGGCGGGTGCAATATTTCTGCCACGATCCGCCAACTGACGTTGTGGACTACTCGGCACCGATCTGGACGCACAGTCGTCGCGGAGTGCGACTTCATCACTGACCTCGGCCACCGCACACCCGCGGGAACGCGTGCCGAACTTGGGTACACCGGCGGCGGCCCGCAGTGGCTTGTATCCGAGCTCGGTGTCTTTGACTATGACGCCGATGGCCGGATGCGGCTACGGGAGACATGGCCCGATGTCAGTATCGAGCAGGTGCGTGCCGCTACTGGGTTCGAGTTCGCAATAGCCGGCGACGTGCATTCCGTAGCCGCCCCCACTGAGGCCGAGGTAGCCCTGGTGCGCGCTATCGACTCCCTTGAAGTGCGGCGAGGTGAGTTCGACTCGCGCGAACTCGAGCGTGAATTCGAGTTCACCACGACCCCGGCTCGCTGACAGACTGCCTTCGTGACTGGTCCCCGCTCGCTCGCGTCAATCCTGGATCCCACTCGAGTGGCGGTGGTTGGCGCTTCGGCCAGGGAGAACTCACCTGGGAACGTGGTGTGGCGCAACCTTGCCGCCTATCCCGGTGAGGTTGTGCCGGTCACCCCTTCGGCGACCCAGATCGATGGCGTAACCGCCTACTCGTCGCTGCGCGATGTTCCCGGCCACATCGATCTAGCTGTTGTGGCGGTTCCGGCAAGCGCCGCACTGGACGTCGTTCGGGATGCTGCTGCCGCCGGGGTGGGCGCGTGTGTGATCGTCAGTGCTGGTTTCGCCGAGACCGGGCCAGCCGGACAGGCGCTGCAGGACGAGATGGTCAAGGTCGCGCGCGAAGCCGGTGTTCTGTTGGTCGGCCCCAACTGCCTCGGTGTGCAGAACTGCGATGTACCACTTAACGCATCCCTGTCGGCGGGAGCCGCTGTCGGTGGTGGCGGCATCAGCGTCATCACCCAATCCGGGTCGTATGCGATGGCTTTGCACGCACTCTCTGAGGATGAGGGAGTCAGTTTCGCGGTCGCCTACTCTTCGGGTAATCGGTGCGATATCGACGACGCCGAGGTTGTTGATCAGTTGCGGATCGACCCTCGCACGCAGGTCATCTGCGCGTTCGTTGAGTCCCTCGGCGATGGGCGGCTCTTTGTTGAGGTGGCCCGTCGCACGACCCCGGTCAAGCCGCTCATCGTCAACGCAGTCGGTCGGTCTGAGGCGGGCGCTCGGGCGGCGGCCTCACATACTGCGGCCCTGGCGGCAAACCGTCGCACATGGGATGACGTGCTTGCCTCCGTGGGTGTTGTCGTTACGCGATCTGGTCTAGAAATGCTCGACGCGGCCAAGGTGCTTCGTGCCCAGCCGTTGCCGACCGGTTCTCGCGTCGCGATTATCACCAACTCAGGTGGTACTGGAACCGAGTTGGCAGATCTGCTTGCTGATGAAGGACTTAGCGTTCCTGAGTTGTCGTCGGGTCTGCGCGCGTCCTTGGACGCGATCCTGCCTGGTTATGCAAGCTCCGCGAACCCGGTCGACATCACCCCGGTATGGACGAGGTTTGCGGAACTGTACCCAGCCGTCCTTGACCTGCTTGCTCGCTCGGGTGAGATCGACATTGTCATTCCGGTTTTGCTGCACCGTTCTGCCGAAAATCCCGAGGTGGCTGATGCCATCGTTGCGGCGATAGCAGCCTTGCGTTCCGATCATGTGATGGTTCCGGTGTACGTGTGCTGGGTCGCGCGCCGCTCAGCATGGCCGGTAGCTGCCAAACTCCAGGAGGCCGGTATCCCCTGCCTCGAGTGGCCTGCGCGAACGGCTAGCGCTATCGGCCATGCCGCTCGATACGGTAGCCATCGGCGGGCTAACCAACGGTTCGAGCCGACCTCACCTCGTGAGACCAAGGCGCTACCGCTCGGCGTTGGTTTCGACGCCGGGCTAACTCGAGAATTCCTTGTGGCGCAAGGCATACCGGTGGTAGAGACGATCAGGTGCGATAGCGCAGAGTCCGCCCTGACTGCGGCGGCTCGGCTCGGCTATCCGGTCGTCGCGAAGGTCGATCATCCAGATCTGCTCCACAAGAGCGACGTCGGTGGAGTGCGCCTTGGGCTAGGCGCCGCCAGCGAGGTACTGGATGCTGTATCTGAGTTGCTCGAGTTGGCGCCCGATGCACAGGTGCTGCTCCAGGCGCAGGCACGCGGACTGGAGTTGGTTGTTGGTGGCTTATCCGACGCCACGCTCGGCCCGATTGTGGCGTTCGGCCTCGGTGGGGTGTTGGTTGAGGTCCTCGACGACGTGTCGTTTGCTGCCGCACCGCTTGACATCGAGGCAGCCCAAGCGCTCATAGCTCGGCCGCGTGGTGCAGTGCTCCTCGACGGGGTTAGGGGTATGCCGGGGGTGGATCGAGCAGCGGTTGCGAACCTCGTCCAGACGGTGGGCGAACTCATGGCCACGTATCCGCAGATCGCCGAGTTGGATCTCAATCCGGTGCTGGCAACTGCTGATGGTGTGGTGGCAGTTGATGTCCGACTCATCCGTAGCGACGATGTGAACTCACTCCTTGGCTCGTGAACCTTTCCGCCTAGATCACGTTAAGGCGCGGCTAACCGCTAGCCCAGCACGAGAAAGGCACCCCACGCGTTGGCCGTTCGCCAACTCGCAGGGTGCCTTCGACGCTTAACTTTCGTCCGGCTGATTGCGCCGGACTAATTGCGCCGGACTAGCTCAGGTCGAACCGGTCGAGGTTCATGACCTTGACCCAGGCGGCAACGAAGTCACGCACGAACTTGACCTGTGAGTCATCGCTCGCGTACACCTCTGCAAGCGCCCGGAGTTGGGAGTTCGAACCGAATACGAGATCGGATCGGCTCGCGGTCCACTGCAGTGCTCCGGTAGCCCGGTTCAGGCCTTCGAAGGACTCCTCGGCTTGGCTGGTCGGCTGCCACGCGGTGTTGGTGTCGAGCACGTTGACGAGGAAGTCAGTGGTCAGCGCCTCAGCCTGGTTGGTGAGAACGCCGAGGTCGGACCGGTCGAAGTTGGTGTTCAGCACTCGTAGGCCGCCGACCAGAACGGTCATCTCGGGAGCGGTCAGAGTGAGCAGTTGCGCCCGGTCGACCAGGTGGTACTCGGCTGGCTGCAGGTTGCCCTTGGCCAGGTAGTTGCGGAATCCGTCGGCCATCGGCTCGAGGACGGCGAAAGATTCGACGTCGGTCTGCTCCTGCGAGGCGTCGGTGCGACCTGGTGCGAATGGAACCTCGATGTCGTGTCCGGCCTTCTTGGCTGCCAGCTCAACTCCGACGCATCCACCGAGCACGATGACGTCGGCGAGTGAGACCTCTTTGCCACCACTAGCCGCAGAGGAGTTGAACCCTTGCTGGATTCCCTCGAGTGCCACTAGCACCTTGGACAGTTCGGTCGGATTGTTGACCGCCCAATCCTTTTGCGGCGCTAGGCGAATCCGGGCGCCGTTGGCACCGCCGCGCTTGTCGGTTCCGCGGAACGATGCTGCCGACGCCCAAGCGGTCGAGACCAACTGGGACACCGAAAGACCAGAGCTGCGGATCGCGTCCTTGAGTGCCGCGATCTCCTGCGCGCCGATCGGCTCGCTCGTCGAGGCAGGAACCGGGTCCTGCCACAACTGTTCTTCCGCCGGGACAAGTGCGCCGAGGTAACGGGCGACGGGGCCCATATCGCGGTGGGTGAGCTTGAACCACGCCTTCGCGAAGGCGTCCGCCAGCTGGTCGGGGTTCTCATAGAAGCGCCGTGAGATTGGCTCGTAGATCGGATCCATCCGAAGTGCGAGGTCAGTCGTGAGCATCATCGGGGCATGACGCTTCGATGGGTCGTGCGCGTCAGGAACGGTGGTGGCCGCATCGGGGTCGGTGGGAACCCACTGCCATGCCCTGTCCTCGGCGTCCAAAGTGGCTTGGTGCGCCGGCGCTGATGGGTGGATCTCGGCGACACTGCCGTCGGCGCGAGTCGGTGCCCCGGCGTAGTTCCTGGTGAGTCGCCATTCGTAGCTGAACAGGGTCGTGAAGAAACTGTTGTCCCACGCGATCGGCGTTGGCGTCCATGCGCCTTCGAGCCCGCTGGTGATGGCGTCGACTCCCTTACCGCTCTTGTAGTTGCTGATCCAGCCGAGACCCATCTGCTGAAGGTCAGCACCTTCGGGCTCAGCCCCGACGTTGTTGGGGTTGCCAGCACCGTGGGTCTTTCCGAAGGTGTGACCGCCCGCGATCAGCGCAACCGTTTCCTCGTCGTTCATCGCCATGCGACGGAACGTTTCGCGGATGTCCTTCGCAGCCGCTAGCGGATCTGGAACTCCGTTGGGGCCTTCGGGATTGACGTAGATCAGGCCCATCTGGACGGCGCCGAGCGGGTTGGCGAGTTCACGATCGCCGCTGTAGCGCTCATCGCCGAGCCAGGTCTGCTCGTAGCCCCAGTTGATTTCTTCTGGTTCCCAGACGTCTGCACGCCCGCCGCCGAAGCCAAATGTGGTGAAGCCCATTGACTCAAGGGCGCAGTTGCCAGCGAACACCATGAGGTCAGCCCAGGAGATCTTGCTGCCGTACTTCTTCTTCACTGGCCAGAGCAGACGGCGAGCCTTATCGAGGTTCGCGTTGTCGGGCCAGCTGTTCAGTGGCGCAAAGCGCTGGTCACCTGAGCCGGCTCCACCGCGGCCATCGCTGATGCGGTAGGTGCCGGCGCTGTGCCACGTCATGCGGATGAAGAGCGGCCCGTAGTGGCCGTAGTCGGCTGGCCACCAGTCCTGCGAGGTCGTCATCACGGTGTAGATGTCCTGCTTGAGGGCATCGAGGTCGAGGGTCTTGAACTCCTCGGCGTAATTGAACTCCGAGCCCATGGGGTCACCCGCGGCTGGGTTCTGGTGGAGAACCTTCAGGTTCAGATGATTGGGCCACCAGTCTCGGTTCGACGTGCCCCCACTTGAGACCGGGCACTTGCTTTCGTTCTCCACGATGTTCTCTCCTTCTGCTGTAGCACTGCTGTCGCGCACTGGAATCTTGGTCGATGTAGACGATGGGCGGGGTTAGATCAGGAAACTTCTTCGGCTGAGCAATCTGGGCACCGACCCCAGTAGATGACCTCAGCCTCATCGATCGAGTAGCCGTGGTCATCTGACGCGGTCAGGCAGGGCGTGTCACCCACTGCGCAGTCAACATCTGCGATTGAACCGCATGCCCGGCACACGACGTGATGATGGTTATCTGCCACCCGTGACTCGTACCGGGCCAGTGATCCTGCTGGCTCGATTCGGCGAACTAGCCCGGCAGTTGTCAGTGCCCGAAGCACGTCGTAGACGGCCTGGTGGGAAACCTCACCGATATCTATGCGGACGGCTCCGATGATGGAGTCAGTATCTGCATGCGGATGCGCGTACACCGCGTCCAATACCGCTACCCGAGGCCGCGTCACCCGTAGACCAACACCGCGCAGCAACTGCTCGGTAGCGGAAGTGGTGTGCACGTCCCGATTCTTGTCACTTCTTTGGAGTGAGTCAAGAATACGACCAGTTCGTCGGCACAGCCGTTCGCCAGATGGGGTGGGCTCAATGACCGAGGTCACGGTGCCACTCAATTACTGGGGCGTTGAAACCTGGTCCCTGGTGTCAACGGTCAGGTCAACGCCCGGCGTCGGAGAGGGGGTTGCGGCATAGCGGACGAGTAGTTCGTGAACGTGCGCTCCGAACTCAAGCAGATCTGACTCGACCAATCCAGACGATCGCAATTCGCCGGCAACCTCGTCGCTGACGTGTGTGAAGGCAAGGTGGATGCCGGCCTTTTCCGCCCGATCAACCATCGTGAGCAGCACCTGGCCCGAGGTGAAATCAACATCAGTGATTGCCGAGAAGTCGATGCAGATGCAACGTGGAGTGATGGGCCCAGAAAGTGACCGGACGTCGTCGAGCAACTGCTCGACGTTTGCGTAGTAGAGGCCAGCCTGGAACCGGTAGATGAATAACCCCGGTGCCGCTTCGGTGCGCTCGGACACTGGGTGCATCAACTGTGCCCCGTCGTCGCGGAAGCTAACGAGTTTGTTCTTCGGGTGGTAGCCGTGCCTGACATGGTTGAGCAAGCAGAGCGCGATGGACACCAGCACTCCGACCTCGACGCCCAGGGCAATCACCGCAACTGCTGTGGCCATCGAGATGAGCCATTCGTCGCGACGCTGTTGACGGAGGGCGCGGAGCGTTGAGGTGTGCGTCATGCCCAACGCGATCCAGAAGACGACCGCGGCCAGGACGGCAGCTGGTAAGCGCGAGAGGAAACCTGTGATCGTGAACAGGGCGATGGCAACCACGCCGGCGGAGATCACCACTGCCCACTTCGTGCGGCCGCCCATCCGATCTGAGAGCGCGGTCTTAGTGACGCTTCCGTTGACCACGAAGGCGCCTGACGCCATGCTCGCCAGGTTCGCGATCCCCAGGCCGACTAAGTCGTGATGCGAGTCGAACGGCTCGTCGTACTTGGCCGCATAGATCCGCGCTAGCGAGGTGCTCTGCGCCAGAATCACCACGACCAACGACAGGGCTGTCACCAGCAGGTGTGGCCATGCGCCGTCCGGAACGCTGGGCAGTACGAGGGTGGGAAGGCCACCTTGAATGTGGTCGATGGTTTGGATGTGCCACTGCTGAAGGCCGATGAACGACGCGATGGCGATCCCGCCCACGATCACGACGAACTCCACGGGCAGCGACTTAAGTCGCAGGCCCAATGCGAGCAAGACAAGGCATGCGGCACTGACCACGACGGTCGGAACGGAAACCTCGTTCCAATGCTGAGCTAATCCCCAGAGGACTGCGATCGGGTTTCCGGTTGCGCCGGCCACCCCGAGCATGTTGGGCAACTGCTGAACGGCGATCGAGATGCCCACGCCAACCAAGAATCCGGCAAGCAGAGTTCGGGAGAGGAAGTTCGCGATGAAACCGAGGTGGAAGATTCGCGCGATGAGCAGTATGAGCCCGGTAAGACCAGCGACGAGACCTGCCAGGGCAACGTAGTTGGTCGATGCTGCGGGCGCGAGGCCCAGCAGACCGGCCGCCAAGATGGCGGCTGTAGCGCTGTCAGCCGAGACCACGAGGTGGCGTGAACTGCCAAAGACTGTGTAGGCGATCGCCGGCAAGATCATCGTGTAGAGAGCGGTGGCCAGCGGCATGTGAGCGACGGACGCGTACCCGATCGAGATCGGGATCCCCACCGCCGCTACCGATAGTCCGGCCACTACTTCGCCGCGGAGGTTGATCCACTTCGAGGGTGGCACGCTGGTTATTGAAGCCACGGCACACCTTCTCCTTCGGTGGGGGACCTGTAGGTCGTTCTTCAACTCTGTGACCTGCAGGTTACGGGTTGCGCGCCAGAATGCCCGCGCCCACCATCTCGGACGGCAGCGCGCTCAGTCTCGGCGGCGCACCTCTACGGATAGGGGTGATCTGGCTGAACTCTGGATGAACCTCCGCGGACTCCTTCGCTGCGCTGGTCATCGTCTGCGCCAGAGGGTGCTCAGCGTTTTTTGCGCTACACCCGGCCAAGTGTCATGAGACGGCCGCGGCACGCGAGCTGCAGCGCGAAGCGCTGATCGGGATCCTTGAGGTCGTGCGGCAAGGTTTCGCAGATTTGTGCCATCCGGTAGACCACAGCATTGCGATGCACGTTCAGCCGGGCCGCCGCACGCTGTAGCGACCCCCGCTCATCGAGATAGGCATGCAACGTTTCGATGGCGATCGCGGCCTTCTCTGGGCCGAGGGCGTCGAGTGGCGCCAGCAAGTCGCTAACGGTGTCGCGCGCGGTGTCAGTGACTAGCCACTCGGCGAGCATTCGTCGCAGGCCGAGAGAGTCGAATGTCGCGATGCTGACCGGCTCGTCGAGTAGGCGAGCTGAGGCAAGGGCCACGCGAGCTTCCTCGGTCGAGGTGCGGAGTCCGCTAGCGCCCAGGTGTGGAGTTGCCATGCCGACTCGAAAGCGCGCGCGGGGGTGCCGGGCGATGAGGTCAGCGAGGATTTCGTCGATCGTTGTGCGAACCAAATGGTCTGAGTCACGGCCCGGGTCTGATCGCGTGGTTCGCACCAGGACTAGCGAGGAGTCAGGGCGCGCAACCGTCCATGAGGCGCGGTGTTCTCGTCCGCGCGAGGCGATTATTGGGACGAGGTCCTCTTCGATCCTCGACAGGGTGTCTTCATCATCGCTGGTTGAATCGACTGCCGAATCGACCCCCGAATCGACTACCGAATCGACTGCCGAATCGACTACCGAATCGACAACGAGCCTTACCGCTGTGTGCCAGCCGTGCACCTCGAACCCGACTTCGACTGCACGCTCCGAGACGGCGGCGAGATGCGCATGGGAGCACAGGAGCAGTTGGGCTAGCGCGCTCGACTTAGAACGAACAGGCCGCAACGTCTCACGCTCGCGTGCGGTTCGCACTCGAGAGATGGCTGTTGCGGCGATACGGGCCGCGAGGGCAGGCCCGTCGCCAAGATCCGTCGAGACGACCCATGCGGTGTGCTTCCCATCGATCTCGACGGGTGCGCCGCTTTGATCGGTGCTAGATGTGTCGAGCTGTACCCCGGTGAGCCGGGAGATCTCCTGCAGGATCTCGGTGTCGCCGAGCGTTTCAGCTGGCTCGTAGGCGGCCGCGGCCGCGAGTCTGGTGAGGGTACTTCGTGAGTCACCGCTGACGGCCGCGCCTAGCCAGTCCAACACTTGGAGCGGATCTGCGGTGTCGGTGACCTCAAGGAGCGCGAGTCGCCCACGTTGCGCCAGGCTCTCCGCGGTGAGCGAGCGGGGAGTGGGCTGGCGCAAGACCAGTGCTGCGACCCCTCGCTCTGCTGCCCGCCGCACTAGGACGTCGAACCGGTAACCACCCGCATCTGCCTCGGCAGCCCGGCCCAGGACCGCGACGGCACCTGGCCGGAGAGCGTCGTGTTCTGCGATGCCTTCCAGGAGGGTCACCTGGGTGATCTCGTGCGGAAACTCGGGCATGACTCGAGTGTTCAACGCCGAACCGAGCGGACCCTCAAGTAGCGCGGCGAGCGTAATGGCCATAACTCCTCCTGGGTTGAGAGTACAGATAAAGAAGAAACTGTGGATTGGTAGTACAAGAAGATATCCGCGCGGGCCTCTAGGGTCAGCCTCATGTTCATCGAAGCGGGCGATATCGACGCACTGGCTCGAGGCTGTGCTGTGCTCGGCACCGGTGGCGGCGGTGAGGTGAGCACCGAGGCCCTCGTGGCACGTCAGGCCATCGAGCAGTACGGCCCGGTGCGCCTAGTCACTCTCGACGATCTCCACGACGACGACATCGTGATGCCGGTCGGCGGGATCGGAGCGCCATCGGTCAGCGCCGAGAAGATCGGCTCAGGCGACGAGGTCGAGTTCCTTCGCGCCGCCGTCGAAGGCATCCTCTCGCTTCCAGTCGGCGCCCTCATGGCCGGTGAGATCGGCGGGGGCAACGGGCTCTACCCGATCGCGGCGGCGGCCCGCATGGGGTTGCCGCTGGTCGATGGCGACGGCATTGGTCGGGCCTTCCCCGAGGTGCACATGGCCTCAATGAACGTCGCCGGGCTCATGCCCGAATTTGTCGTAGTGGCCGACGAGCGGCGCAATAGCGTCTTGATCCGCCCGATCGATGGCAAATGGGCTGAGCTACTCGCTCGTGCTGTCACCGAAGTCTTCGGTGGTTCCGCTGCGATGGCCGATTACGTCATGCCGGTGTCGCGGGCTAGAGGCGCAATCATCGAGGGCACTGTCTCGCAGGCACTTCGTATTGGCCGTGCGGTCCTGTCTGCGACCAATCCGGTTGCCGCATTGGTCGAGGCGGTGGGTGCGGTGAAGTTGATCGAGGGCAAGGTCGCCGATGTCGAGCGGCACACGGCCGGCGGCTTCGTGCGCGGCAGTGTCGTTGTCGAGGGCTATGGGCCTGACGCGGGCAGGCTCGTGCGGGTTGAGATCCAAAACGAAAACCTGGTCGCCCTTGAGGACGGCGCTGTTTTGGCCTGCGTACCCGACCTCATCACTCTGGTCGACAGCCAAAGCGCCGACGCGGTGGCCACTGAGGTTGTCCGTTATGGACAGCGCGTAGCAATCCTGGCCTTCCCATGCGCCCCGATCTGGCGAACGCCTCGGGGCATCGAAATCGCTGGGCCACGCGCTTTTGGCTACGACTTCGACTACGTGCCCATGGAGGCTGGCCATGGCGTTCAGGCTTGACCTTCGGCTGGGCATCGACGTCGGTGGCACGCACACCGACGCTGTCATCCTCGATCGCGACAACGTAGTCGTCGCGAAAACGAAGCAGCCGACCTCGCTCGACGTGACAACGGGTGTTCGCGCCGCGATCGCAGCGGTCATCGCCCAGCCCGGGGTCGACAGAGAGCGGATCAGCCACGTCATGCTCGGTACCACCCACGCGACCAATGCAGTGCTCGAGCGACGACGGCTGCACTCGGTGGCGGTACTTCGCGTTGGGGCACCCTCGTCGGTTGCGGTGCGGCCGCTGTTCGGCTGGCCCGCCGACCTCGTCGCAGCGATTGGTGGCCACGCCGAGATAGTCCGCGGTGGATATGAATACGACGGTCGAGAGATCGTGGCCTTCGACGCCGAGGCCACGCGCGCGTTCTTCACCTCCGTCAAGGGTGAGGTCGAGGCCGTAGCAATCTCGGCTGTGTTCTCGCCCATGTTCGCCACTCACGAACTCGCCGCGGCAGTTATCGCGCGCGAGGTCCTCGGCGCCGACATCATCGTCTCGCTCTCCCATGAGATCGGGTCGCTCGGCCTTCTCGCTCGCGAGAATGCGACCGTGCTCAATGCCGCCCTCACGGAGGTAGCGCGCGAGGTCGCCACTGCCCTGACTACCTCACTGCAAGAACACGGGATTGACGCAAGCGTGTTGTTCGCGCAGAACGATGGCACGCTGATGGCCCTTGACTACGCGGTGCGATTTCCGATCCTCACGATCGGATCAGGCCCGGCCAACTCGATCCGAGGTGCGGCCTTTCTCACTGGGCGTACCGACGCACTTGTCGCTGACGTCGGCGGAACGTCCACCGATTTCGGCATGCTGGTCAACGGATTTCCACGTGAGTCCACGTCCGCGGTCGACATCGGTGGGGTCAGCACCAACTTCCGAATGCCTGACGTCCTCGCGATCGCACTCGGTGGTGGAACCATCGTTCGACAGACCCCAACGGGAGTTGAACTCGGGCCCGACAGTGTCGGCTACCGCCTCCCGTCGGAGGCGTTGTCCTTCGGCGGTAGCACCCCGACCGTCACCGATGCGGCAGTGCAAGCTGGCCGAGCGACTATTGGAACGATGCCCGTGCCAGCCGGGCACGAACGCGCACTGTCGTCGGCCCTCGACATCGTCGACTCGATGATCGCTGATGCCGTCGACCGGATGAAACTGGGGAAGGGCGATGTCGCCCTCATCGTCGTAGGCGGCGGTTCGGTTTTGATCCCAGAGTCGATCCCCGGGGTGTCACAGGTACTTCGTCCCGACCATTACGACGTTGCGAACGCAATCGGTGCTGCGATTGCCCAGGTTTCGGGTCGCTGGGACGAAGTGGTCTCCATGGCGCCAGGCCGCACCCAAGTGATCGAGGCAGCGTGTGCCCAAGCCCGAGCGCGTGCCATTGAGGCTGGCGCAGATCCAGAACATATTGAGATCGTCGAGATTGATGAGATCCCACTCGCCTATCTCACCGAACCGGTCGCGCGCATCAGCGTGAAGGCCGTTGGTCCGCTCGGTCGACTGTAGAAGGAGTCATACATGCGCACTGTCCAACGCCTTGTGGCCGTGATCGCTGCCGCATCGCTTCTTGCCGCGTGCTCGGGTAAGGCCCCGGACTCCAAGCCGGCACCTACCAACGCCACGTTTACCTACATCAACAACCTTGACGTCATGACCTCATGGGACCCAGCGACGAGCTATTCCAATGAGGGAATCGCGACGAACAACCTCTATGAGCAACTGACCCGCAGCGATCCCAAGACAAACAAGGTCGAGCCCTTACTTGCTACCAAGTGGGTTGCTTCACCGGACGGCCTCACCTGGACATTCACCTTGCGCGACAAGGTGAAGTTTACCACCGGCAATCCGATGGATGCTGCTGCAGTGAAGGCGGCGCTCGATCGAACCATCGAGCTCGCAGGCGGCGGCGCCTACATCTGGGACCCGGTCAAGACCATCACGGCTAAGGACCCGGCGACCCTCGTCTTCGACCTCAAGTACGCCGCACCGCTGGATCTCATTGCTTCCTCCGCCTACGCCGCGTTCATCTATGACACCAAGGCAGTCACTGGTGATCTCGCCAAGTGGTTCGAGGCCGGACACGCTGCTGGCACTGGCGCATACGTCGTCGACTCGTGGAAGAAGGGCACCGAGAACGAGCTGACACTGAAGGCAAACAAGGACTACTGGGGTGGCTGGTCTGGCGTTCACTACCAGTCGGTTGTCTTCAAGGTGGTGCAGCAGGAGACCACTGCCGTGCAGATGTTGCAAAGCGGTCAAGGTTCGTTCATGCCAGCGGTTTCCTCGACGGTTTTCGCGAGCCTGAAGGGAGCGAAGGGCGTCACCACGGAGGAGGCCCCCTCATTCCAGAACATGCTCGCCATGCTCAACACGGCATCGGGTCCGCTCGCTGACGTCAATGTCCGCAAGGCTGTTGCGGAGGCGATTGACTACGACGGAATCATTACCACTGTGCAGGGCGGCATGGTCAAGGGCACGGGTGTCGTGCCGCCAGGCCTACTCGGCTACACGACCGAGGTGCAGCCGACCACCAACGCTGCTGACGCAACGAAGTTGCTCACCGCGGCAGGCTACGGACCCGGTGGCAAGAAACTTTCGTTGGTTCTCACCTATGCCGCTGGCGATCCTGTGCAGGAGACCGTGGTGACAGTCATGAAGGCGAATCTGGCGAGTGTCGGGGTAGATCTGCAAGGCAAGGCGCTGGCGTGGGAGACCCAATGGGATCTGGGGAAGTCGACTGATGCGTCCAAGCATCAAGACATCTTCTTGTTCTACTGGTACCCAGATTACGCGGATCCCTACTCGTGGTTCATCAATCTCTTCCGCTCGGCCACACCGCCGTACTTCAACCTGTCGTACTGGGATGACAAGGCAGCCGACACCACCATCGACGGCCTGCAAGCGGTGACCGCCACTGACCGGCCCAAGGCCGAACAGCAGTACGTCGAACTGCAGAAGGCCATTTCCGACCAGGCGGTCACGGCAGTGTTAGGTGTGATCAACTACCAACGTGCTCTCGCTTCAACTGTGCAGGGTTACGTTGACAACCCGTCATATGGCAACGTCGTTTTCGTCTACCAATTGACGCCGACCGCATAACGACTGCGCTGCCACAGCGGACTAACGCTCAAGCATCGACCTGGACGGAGGGTTATGAGCCGCTATGTCGCCTCTCGCGTCGCGCAGGCGTTCGGAGTTGTGCTGGGCGTCATTGTCTTGACGTTCGTCATTGCCCGGCTCATCCCAGGAGATCCAGCGGTGGCGTACGCCGGGCCGAGGGCGTCTGCTGAAGAACTCGCTGCGGTGCGCGAGCAGTTTGGGCTCGACCAGCCGCTGTGGCAGCAGTTCGTCACTTACATCACGGGCATCGTGCACGGAGACCTTGGTATCTCGTTGCACACCAAACAACCGGTGACGTCCGATCTGATACAGGTCATGCCGACAACGCTTGTGCTAGTGGGGATTGCGCTCGTGTTTGCTGCGTTGATCGGTATCCCTCTGGGTCTGGCCGCGGCACGATCGCAGGGCACGCTTGGTGATCTCGCGGCGAAAGTCATCTCGATTCTCATGGTCTCGATGCCCGTGTTCTGGCTGGCGATCCTGCTCCAGATTGTGTTCTTCTCCCGCCTGGGCTGGCTACCTGTCGCGGGTCAATACGACACTGCGCTCGACTCGACCAGCCCGCTCTATAGCGTGATCGGCGTACCCGTAGTAGATGCCCTGCTCACGGGCAACTGGCCGGTATTCGCAAGTGCTGCAACGCATTTGGTGCTTCCGGTGATAGCTATCGCGGCCTATCCGATTGGCGCAGTGGCAATGGTGACCCGTGGTGCTCTGCTTGAAAACCTCGGCGATGAACACATCCGCATGGTGCGCGCACTCGGCTTCTCTGAACTCAGCGTGTTCGGCCGGTTCGCCCTGCGGCCCGCTCTCAACCCGATCGTCTCGCTCATCGCCTTGGTCTTTGCGTATGCCCTCACGAACTCCTTCATTGTCGAGTCAGTGTTCAACTGGCCCGGCCTGGGTTCCTACGCAGTTAAGGCGATCCAAACGCTCGATATCCCTGCGATTCTCGGTGTCACTCTCGTCGTGGCCTTGCTCTACGTCCTGCTCAATCTCATTGTCGATCTCGTGCAGGCCATCATCGATCCGCGGGTTCGCGCATGAGTAGACAGACGCCCGACCTATTGCCTGCGGCGGATCTAGCGGGCGAGCCCCGTCGACGGCTATCGCGGATCTGGCCCGGATGGGGCTCAGCAAAGCGGGTGCCGTTGCTGATTATCGGATCTGTCTTAGGTGCGCTCGTAGTCCTTGCTGGCCTGCTCGCTCCGTGGATCACGCCTTACCCGCAAGACGCCGGAGCGGTGGTGCACCCGGCCCAGACGCTGCTTGCTCCCAGCGCAGCACATTGGTTCGGCACCGACATGGTGGGCCGAGACATCTTCACGCGCGTGATCTTTGGTGCGCGCGTCTCGCTCGGGATTGTTGTTCTCGTGCTTGTGGTGTCGGCCGTTGTCGGGCTCACGGTTGGATTGGCTGCTGGGTTCTTTGGGGGCTGGCTTGATTCAGTTCTCATGCGGGTCACCGATGTCTTCCTCGCCTTCCCGGCGCTGCTCCTTTCTGTTGCCCTTGCCGCGGTACTTAGCCCCAGCGCGCTGCACGCCGCGATGGCGATCGCCTTCACTTGGTGGCCTTGGTACGCGCGGCTGGCACGCGGTCAGGCAGCGTCGATTCGTCGGCAGGGCTACTCCGATGCTGCGCGTGTCCTGGGTGCGAGTCGTACTCGCCAACTCGTCCGACACGTACTGCCCAACGCCGCAACACCGGTCTTCGTTCAGATGTCGCTTGATGCCGCCGGCATCATCTTGACCGCCGCGACGCTGTCCTACCTTGGTCTTGGCGCGCAGGATCCGACTCCGGAGTGGGGTCTCATGGTCGCCCAGGGCCAACCACTTGCGACCACTGCATGGTGGGTGATCACGTTCCCGGGATTTGCCATCTTGCTCACGGCAGTCGCGTTCAACTTCGTCGGCGACGGGCTACAGACCGTGTTCGACCCGAAGCGAGGACTCCGGTGATCCGAGTTCGCGACCTTCAGGTCTCCTACGGTGACTCTGTTGTCGCCCATATCCCCGAGCTAGATCTGGCAGCAGGTCAGGTCCTCGGAATCGCGGGCGAGAGTGGCTCAGGGAAGTCGCAGACAGCCCTTGCTCTGATGGGTCTCACCCGTTACGCCGGTGGCAGCGTGACCGGCAGCGTGCAACTCGGCGGCGTCGAACTCAGCACGTTGACCAACAAGCAGTGGCGTGCCGTGCGCGGGCGTCGGATGGCAATGATTTTGCAAAGCCCTCGCGCGTCGCTCAATCCGACTATCACTCTTGGCGCTCTGTTCGGTCGCACGCTTAAGTTGCACGGTGTTCCTCGCGCCGAGCGACAGGCTCGCATGGAGCAGGCCCTAGTAGAAGTGGTGCTCGATCCGCAGATCCTGAGTCGTTACCCACATGAAGTATCTGGTGGTCAGGCGCAACGCTTTGCGATTGCTTTGGTCGCCGCGCTGCGGGTCGATGTACTGATCGCGGACGAGCCGACCAGCGCCCTCGACGTCACGGTGCAGTCAGAGGTCATCGATGTGTTGCGTGGCCTACGCGAACGTCATGGCACCGCGATCGTGTTCATCTCCCACGACCTCGCTGTGATCGGCGAACTCGCAGATCAGGTGATGGTGATGCGTCGCGGAGAAGTCGTCGAGCAAGGGCCCACCTCACAGATCCTGCACGAACCGGCGCAGCAGTACACCCGTGAGTTGTTGCTGGCCGTGCCTGTGATCGGACGGACCCGATGAGTGACCTGCTCCTCGTTCAGGGGTTGCGTCTGTCCTACGGCGAACGCGAGGTCGTACACGGAGTCGACCTGCGTGTACCAGCCGGGCCTTATGGCCTGGGCATCATCGGCGAGTCTGGATCAGGCAAGACGACGATTGCGCGCGCGCTGCTGAAGTTGCATCCGGCTGGGTCTGGGTCCGTGACATTCGACGGCGCAGATGTGCTCGCGCTCAAGGGTTCTGCGCTGTCGGCGTATCGCCGCGATGTGCAACTCGTCTTCCAGGACGGTGACGGCGCTCTTGACCCACGGATGTCGGTGCTGTCGTCGGTGTCGGAGCCCCTCGCGATTCATGACACGGTGCCCAAGGCTCAGCGACGAGAGCGGGTGGCCGCACTACTCGACGAGGTTGGCCTACCCATCGACATCATGACGCGCTATCCGCACCAGCTCTCTGGCGGACAACGTCAGCGCGTGGTGATCGCGCGCGCCTTGGCTCTGGAGCCACGGCTGCTCGTGCTCGACGAGCCGACCAGCGCTCTTGACGTCACTGTGCAGGAGCGCGTTCTGCAACTGGTTGAGGGGCTGCGAGAGCGTCGTCAATTGGCCTACGTACTGATCTCGCACAACCTCGCCGTCGTCGACCGGCTGTGCGAGTCGAGTGTGGTCCTGTACGAAGGCGCGGTCATGGAAAGCGGACCCACTCGGGATCTGCTCGACTCGCCAGTGCACCCGTATACGCGTGCATTGCGATCGGCCGTTCCCGAGATTGGGGTGCATCGGCCCGCACTCACGCGCATCACCGCGGGGGCGTCGGTCCCGTCGACGGGATGCCCCTACTCCGAGCGCTGCCCGCTGGTGCTGGACATGTGTCGTGCCCAGACTCCGGCTCTGCGCGATGTCGGCGGGCGGCAAGTCGCTTGCCACCGAGCCGATGACGTGGCGAACCTACTTGCCTGAGTAGCTCCTACGAATGACGTGCTGCTAGCGGCACGTCGCTTTGTCGTCGTGCCAGATGTTCTTGCACTGCAGGAACTTTCCGGTGGTGGCTGCGGTGACAAGTGCTCGCACTGCGTCGACCACCGCGGCTGGATTGTCCTGTTGAAGCACGTGACCCGAACGCGCGATCACTTGGATCGCATTGTCGGATAGGGCGAGTTCGGCCCGTTGCTGCGTGCGCCAGAGCTCGGTCCGCGATGGCGGTTGGCCATAGGTGGGGCCGCCAAGATGGTCCCCTTCAGGGTTGGAGGCGCTGAGTACGAGCAGGGGCAGTCGTCCAAAAGCCGGTTCATGGCTCGCTTTCGGTGGGCTCGCGGCAACTGAGCTCGCGACCATATTCACTCGATGCCCTGCCTCTGCCCAGTAGGCCCCTGTGGTCGGGTCGTGCGGTGTGACGCTCTCGGCTAGCAGCACACCGCGAACACGGGTTGGGTCGATGGCCACAAACGCCCGCGCGATGAGGCCGCCGAACGAGTGCCCAACCAGGACCACTCGGCGACCTTCCCCAGCCGCTGCAAGCAAGGCGACCAACTCCCGCGCATACAGTTCCGCATCGACAACCCTTGTTGTGTCGTGCCGTGCCGGGCTTCGACCTAGGCCGGGCCGGTCGTACACACACGTTCGAGTGATCCGTTCCAAGGTTGGACGTACGCTTGCCCACGCCGAAGCTGGTGTTTGCAGGCCAGTCACCACGACCACGGTCAGTGGTCCACTGCCCTGACAATGCAGCCATTGGCGAACGCCTGCTGCGACGAATACACCGGCAACTGTCGGCTGTGCTGTCGAACTGGGCGCTGTCGAACTGGGCGCTGTCGAACTGGGCGACTGACTTACCGGCGACTGTGCGGCTGGAGCTGCGCTGGTCGTCGCTGGCGGGCGGATCGAGGCATGCGCCGACGACGGAGTCGAGACTGTGGCGGCTCGGACTTCAGTCTCGCGGGTGGGCCATCGGGCGATTGCGCCCACAATCGCGATGAGCGTGGTCAGCGCCACACCCGCTACCAGCCATCGGCGCACCCCCGCTCGCATATTTCTCAGACTAGAAGACCTTCGGCTGATGCGGGATCGACCCAACGGAATTAGCAATCGATCCGATCCGCAGCGTGAGTGCAGCGCGATCGCGCAATCCCTGGTCGCTCATGCTGATTGTGTTGGCCAATCCGTGCGCTTGCGAGGTCGCCGGAATTGGTCACATCACAGTGTCGTGGGGCCGGGTCGTCCAAGCAGATTAGCCACTCTTTCAAGGGCTTTCATTAGCGATGTCGTTGACATGTGCTCCACTGAATGTCGAAAATATGCGTGTGCTGGGGGGCGCTTGAGTTTCTCGACGCCGGTTGCGGTTTTCGCAGCCGGCGAGGATGCCACCGTGTCACGGTGGCCCCAGCAAGGGACAGTTGTGCGGATGCCAGACCGAGTTCGTCCCCGTGTCAGTGCACTGGTCGTTGCGGTTCTCGCTTTGAGCGGGCTTGCCGTCGCGAGTGCTGGCTCGGCGGGCGCTGTCTTGTGCCCAACCGCAGACTCGTCGCACTTCACGGTGACCAGCACCTCCGACAGTGGCACCGGGACCCTGCGCCAAGCAATGGCAGATGCCCAGGGTAATGACGGCGGGTCGGTCTGTGTCGACATCGGCTCGCAGACTTCCATCACGCTGTCGAGCCAAATCACCTATTCCGGGACGGGGCTGCTCACCATCGTTGGCAACGGTGCGACCCTGGTAGGCGGAGCCCACCAGTCCAGCGGTGGCATCATGCAACTGTCTGGCGTTGTCTCACCAACCTTTTTCAGCGAGACGACCCTCACGGTCGTGGTGAGTGACCTCAGTTTTACCGGTGGCGTCGCTCACGACGGCGGAGCGCTGTGGCTGGAGGCAGTTAACACCACCCTTAACCACGTGGTTATGAGTGCGAACACCGCTGACACGAGGAGCGTGGGTGGGGCCATCGCTGCGTACAACGGTTCCGCCATAGGTGCAATTTCCCTTGTCATCAATGACAGCCAGTTCATCAACAATGTTGACGACTGCTCGGGCTGCGGCAGTGATGGCGGCGGCGCGGTGATGGCAACATTTGTTGGCGTGGTGGTCAACCGATCGACTTTCGCAGGGAATAGTTCATCCGGTCCGGGGGGCGCCATCAATGCGCCAGACGCGGCTGTTTCCGTTCTGAACAGCACGTTCAACGCCAACACCTCGGTTCTCGGCGGGGCGATCAACGCTGGCACGTCGCGCATCGCGTACTCGACCTTCGTCGGCAACTCAGCTGCCACAGGCAGCGCGATCGCGGGGCCCAGCGCATTGTCTGCCAATGTGTTGACGTTGCCCCCGGCGGCGACTGGGACTTTGTGCTCGCAGGCCGCGACTTCCAGTGGTTACAACTACGCAAATGAAACGGCCGACTCGTGTCACCTGGTGGCCACCGGCGATTCGACTGCTAACAGCAACGATGCTCGCCTAGGCCCACTGGCGGATAACGGTGGCCTTACCTCCACGATGCTGCCATTAGCTGGATCGCCTGTGCTGGAGGCGATTCCGCCTGCGTCATGTGTGAGCCAGAGTGCGCCCCCGGCGGCCGTTGTCGTGGATCAACGCGGTGAGGTTCGCCCGGCGGGCAACGGCTGCGAGATAGGTGCGGTTGAGGCACATTCGGTCACGGTGTTCCCCCACTCGTTGACGTACGCATCCGGAGTTCTGGCCACGAACTTTGGAAGCTCGCTCTCGACCTATGCCGTGCTGAGCGCGCCGAACCGCACTAACCCCACCTGCTCCGCGCCTGGCTACTCGTTAGCAGCGGCTGCAGGTACTTCGTGGACGATCGTCTGTTCGGGTGGTCAGGCCGATGGCTGGTCATTTGATGACACGCCCACGGCGACCTTGTTCATCGTTGGCCGAACATCGGTATACGGGGGCTACACCCCGACAGCCTCCGGTATCACTTATGGCCAGCCGTTGTCGGCGTCCATCCTCAGCGGTGGGGTAGTCGTCAACGATAGCCAGACTATCCAGGCAGGTACTTGGGCGTTCGTGTCGCCAGCATCCGTTCCTGCAGTTGGCACGGCATTGCAGGATGTGACATTCACTCCCACCGACCCCGGCTACGCCTCGTTTGACGCGCAGGTCGCGGTCACCGTTTCTGCGGTCAGCCCATCAGCGCCGCGGTCAGTCAAGGCCAGCCCCCGGGCTGCTTCGTCGGTCGTCACGTGGGCTGCGCCGTCGACGTCGGGTGGTGTCTCGGTCGTCCGCTACACCGTTACGGCGTCCCCGAATGTCGGCTCGTCGGCTCGAACCTGCTCGACAAGCGCGACTTTGACCGCGGTGGCCGCGCGCACTTGCACAGTCACCGGTTTGGTCAATGGTGTGAGGTACACGTTCACGGTCCAAGCGAGAAACGGTGCTGGCAAGGAGTCCGGGTCTTCGGCGGCTTCGTCGGCGGTCATGGCCGGCGCTCCTTCTGAGCCGCGCAGTTTGTCCCTGAGCTTCCCGGCTTCGCCCGCTCAGTCGGCCAAGGTGACCTGGGTTGTTCCGGTTTCTGTGGGCAGCAGTGCTATCACCGGTTACCGGGTTCGCTGGTACGACACTGTGGCCAAGACATACTCGGCCTGGATCTCTACCACGGCTGCTGCGCGCACGGCGAGCATCAGCGGTCGGGTCCAGGGGCGCAGCTACCAAGTACAGGTGCAGGCCAGGAATGCCGTGGGTCTAGGGCCCGTGGCAAGTAAGGCATTCACGCAGCCCTGATCAGTATCAGGATCAGCGAGACCACTCGGGTCAGGAGACGCGCCGTGAGGTGCCTAGCCCGGCGAGCATGTCGTAGGCACGAAGCGCCATCCACCACTCCGCGAGGTGCTCGGTGCGGACGAATCCGCGTCCGGTCAGCGCCTCGATCTTGCGCAGCCGATAACCGAGTGTCTGCTTATGGATGTGCAACTGGGCTGCTGCTGCCTGCCACGAGCGGTCGAGTTCGAGGATTACTCGCACGGTTTTGAGGTATTCGCCCGTTCGCTCATCGTGTGCCAGGAGCGGGCCGAGCACTCGGGCGACGATCGCCTCCGCTTCGGCAACGGTGCGAGGCAGCAGGATCGTCCCTTCGCCGAAGTGCAGTAGTGAGCGTCCCTCGGCCTCGCTTGCCGACAGTGCCCAGCCAGCTTCCGCGGCTGCCTCGGGTGCCCGGGCTGGCCGTCCGACTGTGTCGCTGACACCTGCTACCGAGCCGGCGAGCCACCGATCGGCGGTGTTGTTTTCGGTGCCGGTGCCGGTGCCGGCGTCGGCGAGGGCGAGGGCGGGCACGAGGAAGTAGGCGTAGCCATCCCGGAGCACGGTGAGGTGCGGTAACCGCGATCTGGTGAGTTCGCCCGCCGGATCGGTGTCGACTAATTGCGCTCGAGTAGCGACGATCACGCACTCAGCCAGTGCCAGCCCGAGAGCCCCCACCGCGCTGATGGCAGTGTCGTCATCGATCCTACGGTCGAGCAACTGGCCAAGCAGGTCGCCGCCCGCTCGACGCTGGCGCTCTTGCCGCGCTGTCAACTGTGCGAGTTCCAGGGCCCCCACCGCAGCGGCGTGCTGGAGTAGCACGGTGCTTGGGAGCGCGTGGCCGAACGACTCGATCACCAGCGCAGTCGGTCGTTCGGTGGGGACCCCGACTGCTACCGCAGTTTGATGTGGGTCATCGTCGCGGGTGAGGCGCAACATGCCGGGAAGTGCCTGACCGTGCTGAGCAAAGCCGGCGGCAAGCGATGCTGCGTATGGGTTCTCATCGTCGTTATCGAGTAGCGAGCGGCCGTTCACTGGGTCGACAAGGTAGAGGCGGACACCAAGTTCGTGGCCGAGCCGCTCGAGCAGGCCAGGCCCCGCGCTGCCGACGGCGATGGATTGACGAAGCAACTCGTACAGCCGCGCGACCACGAGCAACTGCCGGGATTCCTCGCGCTCGTTTGCCGTGGCGACCGCGCGCACTACCGAGGTGAACGGGACGCTGAACGGCACGGTGAGTACGGGTAGGTCCAGATCGGCGGCTCGACGCAGAAGTGCGGGCGTCATTGTGGGTCCGGGCACACCTCCGCCAGCGGCGAGTCCGGTCGCGCCGGTGGCCGCGAGTCGTTCGATGAACTCGACCTGACCCGCGGGGTCGACTGGTAGCCCGGTGCCGTTGGTGAGCAGGAGCTCCCCCGGGCCTTGCCACTCCCACGCATTAGGCAGATCCGAGGTGTGCACCCAGCTGATGTCACGATCAATACCGGTATCACCAGCGAGCAGTACTGCCTGAAGGTGAGGTAACTGCAGTAGTTCGCGAACAGTTATTGACATGAATGCTCCGATTTCGAGGCCGCCCTTAGTGCTATGGCACGAGGTCATTCATACCGCAGGATGAATGGATCGGGAAGGTTTGCGCTGCGGTCGGATGGTCACCCATCGTGACAACCGCGATTGTCAGCACATATTCAGACAGGGGAGGCGCTATGGCACAGCACGCTGACGAGCTTCGGAGTCCGGCGGTTGCACCCGCGGCCATCGCGTGGCCGGAGGGCTACCAGGCAGCTGGCTGCCTCACCTTCGACCTCGACGCCGAGGCCGCGGTCCTCACCGTCGACATCAATTCCATGCACCGCATGACTCCGATGACTCACCAGTCCTATGGTCCGCTGGTTGGGGTGCCTCGCATCCTGTCGATCCTGGCCAATCACGGAGTGCGCGGCACCTTCTTCACTCCCGGCTACACCGCTCACCGCTATCCCGACGTGGTTCGGTCGATCGTCGAAGCTGGGCATGAGATTGCACACCACAGTTACTTCCACGAGAGCACGATCGGGATGTCGGAGCAGACCGAGGGCGAGATGATCGATCTGGGCCTCAAGGCGCTCTGGGATGTCGCTGGCGTGCGGCCCGTCGGCTATCGCGCCCCGATGTGGGAGATGAACTGGCACACCCCGCGCCTACTCGCCGACCGCGGCTTCATCTACGACTCAAGCCTGATGGACTCCGATCACCCCTACGTGCTGGCCGTGCCCGGATCGACGAACGGCAGCACCCTGGTAGAGGTGCCGGTGTGGTGGGGGCTTGACGACTGGGAGCAGTACGCCTTCCTGCCTGACCTCATCGGTACCGGGGTCATCGAGAGCCCGGCCAAAGCCCTGGAGATGTGGACTTTGGAGTTGGAGGCGATGCACAAACTCGGTGCCGCATTCAATCTGTGCTGTCACCCATTCATGTCGGGTCGGCCCGCCCGCGCTGAAGTACTCGACCGGCTCCTTGACCGGATGAAGTCTCTCGGCGGCACGTGGATAACCACGGTCGGCGAGGTCGCTTCTCACGTCGTAAGCCTTGGCCTTACGCCCCGGGAGGTCGTTCCGCCAGTGCTGCCCGAGGCCGCACATTGGATCGCCACTCCCGATCAACCTGCTTCCTGATCGCCCCGAACGTCAACCCCGAACGTCAACCCCGAACGTCAACCCCGAACGTCAACCCCGGAGCTTGTTAACACCAGCGCCCATCAACACCTGAGAGAGGCTCGACATGGTAGATGCCACATCGCAAGA
>Ga0194051_1000082_pt1 | contig 48039 bp, 64 predicted proteins | sample SepL2320m_MetaG_FD_161275 | JGI IMG/M metagenome (GOLD analysis project Ga0194051, IMG submission 161275) | Anoxic zone freshwater microbial communities from boreal shield lake in IISD Experimental Lakes Area, Ontario, Canada - Sep2016-L239-20m | ecosystem: Environmental > Aquatic > Freshwater >... | reverse complement strand
CCCTCTCTCGCCGCCCCATAAAAAGCATGCTCCCCTTGGCCACCGCGCCCGCGCCGGCTGCCATGATAGCACCGCGCCACGCCCCTAGCTTTCGACGACCTGCAGCGCGAACGGATCGGCAGCGAGGATGTTGATGCGGACGGAACCACGGCTCGAGCTGGCCCAGTCGCCGGCAGTGGATGCGACTTTTACCAGAGACGCAGCTTGTGGCGCGAGTAGTACGCCATCTTCCGGCGATAGTTCGGCGAGATGCTCGAGCCCTCGAGCTGAATAGCGGAGCGCCGCACTTCGCGAGCGCGCGCCGTTCTCCGCGTTCACATCCGCGAGCGCTTCGCTTGCAGTGCGGACATTTTGCGGACACGCCACTTTCGCGACTGGGCCCCGGCTCGGTGGTGGTGGCGCTGGCACCATACTCCCCCACGGTCCCGCCGGATCCCTTTGCGACCATTTCATCACGCGCTCCTCCCCGAGTCCCATCCTCCTGGCGGCTTCCCTCACGCCGACGGCCTGGGCCAGTACTTTCACCGCCTCGCGATTAATTTGCGGCGCTGCTTTTTCGATTTTGCTCATAAGGTGTGACTACATGTGACCACACGAAATTGCAAGATGTGACTACATGTGACCACAGCGCGAAAAAAGGAAATGTAGATGCGATCTTTCCTTGTGTGGGCCTTGCTTTGCGGGCAATCTGCACCCCGCAACGAAATAATCCTTTACGGGACTGGAAAGCCGTGGAATTCTCTTTCCATGCACAACAACCAGACCACCAAGCCCGCCGGCGGCACGCGCCCGGTAAAAACTCGCCGTTCTGATTTCTCGCCATCGATCGTATGGACTGCGGCGAGACTGCGCGGAGAAGCCGGAGACTGTGTAGCCAGTAATTCCGGCTTTCATTTTGTAGACCGCGACGCCCCTGAAATGGGCTGCTGCCGGTGTGGCGCGCAATTCGCGACTCGCGACTAATCCGTTTTATGCAATATCTATCTAAACCCTACGACACGACCGAGCTCGACCGCTTGGCCGTGAATGACAGCGCGCTCGTCGCTGGCTTACGTTCCCACCTTCGCAGAGACATCCGCGAAGCGGGCGGCGAACCTAGCTCAACCGTAGCCGCTATGAGCCGCGCGGAATTACTCGCAGCCTTGCAAAATGAGCTTTTGCCGCTTCCCGCCGCGCGCCCCGTTGCTACGGTCCGTGCCGGAGGTGACGCGGCAAGCGCGCTTGCCGATGCTATCAGGGCGGCAATGGAGAGCGTTACGCCTGCCGCGCAGCCCCTAGATGAAGACGCAGTGCGCCGAATTGCCAGCGAAGAAGCGGCGAAGGTTGCGCCGCGTCGCGTCGTCGTCGACGTCGTGAGCGCGGGACAAACTCGCAGCGTAGAAGGACAGCACTGGCTTTTCCCTATCGCCTGCGCCGTCGTTTCGTCCGGCGTCCCGCTTTACCTTTGCGGCCCCGCAGGCGGCGGAAAATCCACGATCGCCCATGCCATCGCCGACGCCCTCGCCTTGCCTTTCGAGTTTCAATCTTTCGGGCCTGGAATGAGTGAGGCGAAACTCCTTGGATATCGTGACGCCGCAGGATGCTATCACGACACTTCGCTTGTGCGCCTATATCGCGATGGCGGAGTCTGGCTGGCTGATGAGATGGACCGCGCAGATGGCGCGATCTTGACCACATTTAACACGCCCCTTGCCAATGGTTCAATGAGTACGCCTGCCGGGATTATCCCACGCAATTCGGACTTTCGCTGTATCGCCGGAGCCAATACCGCCGGCACGGGAGCTTCCAACCTTTACACCGCCGCGATGGAGCTTGATGCGTCCACACTGGACCGCTTTTTTTTCCTCGCTTTCCCGTATTGCGAGGCGATGGAAGCGCGGGCCGCCGGCGTTGCCGGCCCTGCGCAAAAAGAGTGCCGCCTTGATGCGGGCGGCGTTGCAAGCGCGGAACGCTGGTGTTCGGGCGTGCTATCAGCACGCGCGAAGTGTGAAGCGCTCCAGATGCGCCACACGGTTTCCCCTCGCGCCTCAATCATGGGCGCGAAACTCTGCCGCGCCGGACTTGGCTTAGATTGGCTGATCCCCGGACTCATCACGCGCGGACTGCCGGAAGACGAAGCGCGCATTCTTGAACTCGCTTTCAGGGAGGCCCTCTAATGCACACGCTCACCCTAAAAGGCATGGCAGCACTTGTTGCCTATTGCCAGCAACCGCCGCAGGCCGGAGCCGGAAAATCCAGCGACCGCGCCGGAACCCATGACTTTTTCGGCACGCCTAATCTTGCCGCCGCCCTTACCCTCGCAACAAACGGTTGGCAAGATGGAGCCGCCAGGGCAGCAAAGGCCCTTGCCGCGCGCCGTCCCGCCGCAGGGGCCAAGACGGCCACGCGCCGGAGTGTGACGCGCTACGATGTCAGCGGCGACGATTGCGACGTTGCGCGCTATTGTTCCGGTGACCCCGAGAACATGATGGAAAATCGCCGCGTGATGATTCGCGGGAAAACCGTCCGCCGCGTGAATGTCGCCCTCAATTTTTCTTCCCAAGTGTCCGGTTCCGTGATCATGGACTACGCCGTTGCAGTGTGCGCCGCCGTCCAGAGAATCGAAGCGGGCGGGAATCGCGTTGAGCTATGGGTGAAAAAGCAAATTGGTGGGACTTGCAACGGCCCCGCAGTCTTTGCGATGGAAATTAGAGTGAAGGAAGCCGGAAGCAGGATGCAGCCCGCCGCCCTCGCTTTCGCCTGCGGCCACCCCTCGTTTTATCGCCGCATGCTTTTCGCCCTCGTGGAGCGCTTCCCGGCGCGCGAAGTCACGCGCATCAGTGCAGACGATTATGGCCACACGAAAGACGACGCGGGCGGAGGCTATCTGACCAGCGGGACCCGCTGGAAATATGACGAAGCCGTAAGGGCAGCGATTGCCGAACTAAACGCGGCCCATTGAGATTTTATGACAGCACCAACAAAAACAAACGGAGCGGCCCCGATGCAGGTCGCAGACAGCCAACAACTCCACGCCGTGCGCCACTTTATGGGGCGCGCCCAGCTTGCCGCCATGATCGACGGCACCAAGGGCGAAGAGGGCGCATGGTTCCGCGCGAAGATAAGCGCGCTTTTCGATACGGTCCGAACCATGCCGAAAAGCTACGAAACCGACGGCCAGGGAATGGGCGCCATCGCCCATTTACGCTACTTTGCCGGAGGGCGCGCCGCTTGGCTCATTACTGAACGCGACGCAGGCGCGCCGGGTGATATCACGCCCGGCGAACAGTCGCAGGCGTTCGGCCACGCCGACCTTTTCGGCGACGGCGGCGAGCTTGGATATATCAGCATTGCCGAAATTATCGCCGCAGGCGGCGAACTGGACCTCTTCTTTACGCCAAAGCCACTTTGGAAGGCGTTGAAGCTGGAAGAACCACAAAGCGCGCGCGATGTCTTGGCGATGGAATTGCACGGCGTGCCGTATGCCTCATTGCCAGACGATGGACCGGAACAAGACCACATTGCCCGCATGATATCAGCTGGGGAGGCTATCGCGTGAAAGCTTTCTTCCGCCTCTTCCGCTCCATCCGAAACCGCCGCCGCCACTCACGCATTCCCGGCCTTTTCGAGTCCATGCGGTGCTTCAACGCCTGAAAGGACCGCGCCGTCTCGCCCTTGGAAGTCCAGGGGCGAGCAAGCGCGAGCCACCACGGCCCACGCAACAAAACCAGAAACCAGAACCTATGAAACTACAAACGAAAACCAGCGACCTCATCCACCTCATCGCGTCCACCGACGCGCTCACCAAAGCCCAGCACGACGCCGTGCGTCTCACCGCATCCATCGCAGCCGGCCACCGCGAAAGCGCGATCTCCGCGCTTGATATCAGCCTCGCCAGCCGAGGGGCTGCGAGCAAAGCGGCGGCGCTTTTCGCGAAGCTACCACCCTCCCGGCGTGACATCGCGCTCGCGACCAAATCCAAAGCCGAGACGCTGGGCAAGCGGGCGGTGAAATGCGGGGAAAATTACAGCGGCGAGACGGATTACACGGTGAAATGGACGGAGTTCCCATTCCCCAAAGCAGCAACATTCACCGACAAGGGGGACCAGTATTCGAGGGGCTGCACGTACAGAAAAACGGACGCGTCCCACGTCGTCAGCCTCTCCCCCGAATGGTCGGTCCTGCTCGCCGAGCGCGAGGATATTGCCACGCTGTCCGAGCGCGACGGGCTCCCGCTCATCGGCATCCACGCCGATGGGCGCGCCTGTTGGGTGAAAACGAAACGCCAAGCGATCACGTCCGAAACGGGCTGGATTGCGCACTTCGGCGCGACTTGCTACCATTCCACGACATCGCAGCGCGCCGCCGAACAGGGACTCGCGAAAAAGCTGGCGTCCCAGCGCGCCTTTTGGGTGCGATCAGCCGAGGCGCGGAAAAACGCGGTCCAGTACGCTAAAGACGAGCGCCGGGCGCGGTTGATAGCACGCCTCTGCAATGTGTCCGCGACCATCGCCGATGCCCTCGCGCTAGGCTACTGCCGGCCAGGCATTGAGGCTTTTCAGTCTCACCACCACATCGGCGACAGCGCCCCGCTACGGGCGCTCCTCGCGAGCGGAAACCCGTCCGCTGTGCGCCTCGCGCTGGCGGTGGCGCGGAAGGTTCGCCGCGCCGAGCCGATCGCCGCCTAAATACACTGATGAGCCCGCGAAATTCGGGCGAAACTCCTTCGGGAGTCTGTATGCAAACCAAAACCAAAACCACCAAGCCCGCCGGCGGCCCGCGCCCGGAAGAAATGACGATGCAGCAGGTCCGCGATCTAATCGCCGAGCAGGCGCGGAAATGCGCGGAAAAATGGTTCCCGTTACAATGCCGGAAGGACTGGGCGTCATTTTACATCTATTACCGGACCGGAGAACTGGACGTTTCCGACGCCGAGGGTGCGCCGGCCGGCTGGACGCTGGCTAGTTCAGAGCGGATCAATCCCGCGATGACACGCGACCAAGTGACCGCGAAAATCTCCATCCTCGCGCAGCGCCTCCCCTTCCTTCCCGTTTAATCTCATGCAAACCAAAACCACCACCACCAACCCGGCACCAAAGCCGGACGCGCAGCCCGTGCAGGCTGCAAACCTCAAACCTGTGGTTTTCACCGTCACTGCAAAACGCGACTGGCTGAAAGCTGAACAGCAAAACACCATGAATGGCGAGCGCAACGGCCAACTTGATTCTGCACTGGCCGCTGAATCCGTCGAGGACTTGGCCGGCGCTTTCTATGCGTTGCGATGCTCGCCTCATTTTTCCAATCATCTCTTCGGTGGCAATCACAGCCGCTGGGAAAACAAGGTGCGTGCGGAGCTTTCCCGTCGGGGGATCGGCGGAGTGAAAATGGACGGACCTTGGCCGCACACCATCACCGTATAATTTATGAGCAAACAACCAAACCACCCCGCCCCGGCACCAAAGCCGGACGCGCAGCCCGTGCAGGCTGCTCTTCTATGGCCTATTTTGGACGCGCTGGGGATGCACGCGGAGCCGTATCCTGGCGGAGGCGTGCAAGCGTTTATCGGGCGCGCGGACATCGCGCAACCGGCGCTTTACCGTTCTTTGTGGAGTCTCGCGGATGCCGTCGTCGTCGGGACGCTGGCGGGACCGGCGCTGCACATTATGCCCCGCGCGTCGCTGCAACTAGCGAGGGGAGAAACGAAATGAGCGCACCTTACGCCTACACAATGCACGCCGCAGCCAGCCCCGACGGCTACGGGTGGGACGCGTGGATGATCGAAACCGCAACGGGTGAATGTATCGGCGACGGGTGGGGAATCGACCCGCACGAAGCGAGGATGAACGCGCTCCATGACGCCGAGTTTACTACTGGAAAACTCAAGGAAGGAACCGCACAATGACCGCAACCATCCGCACCATTGCCCGGCAGATCACCGACTCGAAAAAGCCGTTGAACGAACGAGCGGCACTGTGTAAATGGGCGCGCACCACAGCATGGTCGCGCCAAATAGAGGTGCTGGTGATCATCATCGCCCGCGACCAGACCATCGCCCACGCCAACCGCAACTAAACCCAACCCCGGTGCGGGTCCGATCCCCGCACCAAACAAAACCAAAACCAATGACCACCACCGAAGCCGAAACCGAAGCCGATTGGCTGCTGGCGCTTTTCGATGCCTCGCCGCCGCCCGCCGCGCAGTTCGTCCCGTTGACGCGGGACGAACTCCTAAGCCGTGGCGAATGCTGCAACTCGGGATGCTTAAACTGTCCCTATCCCCCCGCCGCCGAACGTCCAGTGTGCAGCCGTTGCAGCGGCACCGGGCGCATCCCCGGCTTTTCGCACATCAAAGCTGGAGAGTGTTTCCGGTGTCACGGAACAGGGGAGGGCAAATGACGCCCGCCTTGCAACGATTCTCTCCGGTTATCCACTTCGACCAAGGAGGCAGCGGATTGGGCGAAATGGAAAAGTCAGACGATGGCGAATATGTCCGACTCGACGACGTGGCAAAAATACTTTGCTTCCTGCTCGGCAATTGTGCCACCGGCGCAAACCAAAACCAAAACCAATGACCACCACCACCACCGAACCAAAACCAAAACCAACCCGAGGCCGACCACGCAAACAGCCCGGCGACCCAAAGGGCAGATACGCGATGACCGTCAAGGCACTGGCAGCGCGCTCGAAAGCCGGGCGCGCCGGGAAAGGCGCGTGCAAACTGCGCGATTCGACATTCGCACCCGCCACCGAGGGGGCGAAAAGCTAGGAGGAATCAAGCGGCGGAGGTGTTTCATGCGAGTCAAACAAACCCTCGTAACGGCTTCTCGCCGCTCACCATGCCCCCACCGCTTGAAATTCCTAGCTTCGCATCTGCCCACACTGTGAGCAGATTGCAAATAGACCAGCAAATTGATGCCGTTGCCAGTAGATATTTCCTCTCTGGCAACGGTTTCTTGCTCTCTCAGCCAGTTCAGCCACCGAGGGCGGTTCCGCTGTATCGGGTAGACTTTGAGGTTCCGACGATTCTAGAGGCAACTTCGGCGCATCGCAGGGCGACTGGACGCTGGTCATTCAGCCTCTTTCTCACACCGTTTCCAAATCGGCTTCCCGTCCGCGTCGATGTCGCCAAGGCGATGGATCATCCAGTCGTTGCGTTGCAGTGTGCTGAAATTTACGAATTTTCCAGCTACTGCAACCCCCACACTTGTGACTTCGGAAATTGCGAAATACCCCACCGCGTCTTCCCTCTCACGCAGCACACAGCCGAGCAGATCGTCGGGACCAAGCGGGATGAGCGTATGCACAGGCGCGGGAGGCTTACGCCGATGGGGTCGCCCTGCTTCGATGTTGGTTGCGCCGATCCACATTCCGGTGAGCGAGGATCGAAACTCTATCGGTTCACCTGCCAGCATTGCAGCGCAGGCGTCCATCCATTCGACTTGTTCGTCGGGGCTCATCGGTAACCGGAGGCCATGATCTTCTTGAACAGGGTTTTTCGCATCTCGGGTTTCGTGTAATTCCCGGCTTCGTTTACTTTTGATTTAGGTTTATTCATAGATTGTTAGCTGCCTCGCGGTGCGTCCATCACCCACACGATGTCAGACAGTCGCACATCCACGCCTCGGTCGGCAGGATAGGCGATTCGGTTGGCCTCTGGCTGTTCGTCCATCGGCTTGATATGGAGATGCACCCATTCCTTGTTCAGCACTTTCGCAAATGAGAAGTCTATCACTTCCCCCGTGCGAAGTTTCATGGCGTAGTCGAATGGGTCTTGGCACGCCTTAGCGAGAGCCGCGCTGCCAGTCAAGATTCCGATTTGTGTGCCTTCCTCGTTTTCATAATGTTCCAGTGATTTCATAAATTAAAAAACACCAACTGTGCAGCTACGATCCATTTTACGGCATTGGCCCAGTAAGCGGCGCTCATTTTGCCCCTTGCAATGTTCGCCCGATGCCGCGCCTTGAAGGATTTACGCCTAGCCTTCGTTCGCGCAGATTCGCCGGGTTTCGGCTTTCCAGCGGTCGAAGCCCCCTGCTGTCCGAAACGGATGACCTTGGCTTCTCCACCCGCCCTTGCCAGCACCACATGACTTTTCGTGGGGTGGCTGGGCGTGCGCTTTGGCTGGTTGTAGCCAGACAACCCCAGCTTTTTCATGATCGGCTTCTTGTCCATACACCATCATTTTTTGGACTTCTTTGGCGGAATGTCAACTGGTTTGAGCGCAGCAGCTTGGCTTTTTTTGTGCAGAGCAATCATTGCGACCTTTAGTTCGTCTCTGCTTTTACGGTGTTCCGAGGTCGCGAGTCGGGTGCGTTGCAGCAGCATGACGGCGAATGGATTGGCGGCATGGCTTGCGATTGCGTCGGACGCGGCGTTGCCTGCCTTCACTGCGGCGTCGAGCAGGGCGTGGATGTCTTTGAGCGGTGTCATCATCTCCCCATGCCCTCCCTGTCCGCTGCCATCGTAGCCGCAGCGAGAGCCTTCTCGGCGTAGGCGCGCACCTCAGCGTTGTCAGGCTTTTCTAACGCCCACCGGAACGCGCCTTCCCATTCTTCGGTGCTGACTCCGTCTGGCAGAGCAGCCCGCACCGCATCTGCAAATTGATTGGTGAGCGTGTGCATCCCTTCGGACAGTTCGGCGTCAGTCATTGGCGGAAAACCTTGTGAACTGTGGACGCCAGTCGAGTTCAATCTCCACGCCAGACGGCGCGGAGCGCGCAGCACCGACGCGCACAGTGCGCTTGTCTTTTTCATCGCCTTCCAAGAAAAGCACACAGTTTGCGTCCTGACCGAGTGCGCGGCTTTCGCGCAGTTTTCCGTCCTCGTTTAGCTGTGAGAGCAGGATCACCGCGCAGTTGGCGAACCCTGCGGCGCGTTTGAGCGTCGAGGAAATGCTAGCAACCTCGCGCTCCCGGTTGTCGTTTCCTTTGCGGATTCCCTCTGTAAGCTGGGCGTAGTCCACCACGGCGAGCGCAGGCTTGCGGCGGATGATCTCGGCGGACATCGCGGCAACGCTGCCTTTTTTCGTGATTATGTCCACCGGCCAGTCGCGCATCCGCGCTATGCTGTCCTCCATGCGCGCCAGCTCGACCGTGTCCTGCGATGTGAATTGCATTTCATGGCGCATCCGCATGCGCATCTTCATCGAGCGGATGTCCACGCGCGCCTGACTTGCCAGCATCCGTTCGGCAGTCTGCACTCCCGTCATCTCGAGCGAAAACACCAAGCACCGATTGCCGCCGGCAGCGACGTTTTCCACGATGTTGCCTGCAATAGCCGATTTTCCTCCCTTGGTTTCGGCTGCTATCACGATCAAGTCGCCCCTCATGAATGGCCCAGCGACCGGATCTAGGCCGAGTCCGAATTCGATCACGTCGGGACTGGCCGAGTGCCCTTCCAACTCCAGCACCGCCTGCTTGAGAAAATAGGCCAGACTGGTTTCCTCCCGGTCTGGCTCCACGCTCACCGCATCCAACTCAGCGCGAGCATTGGCGAGATTCTCCTCGATGTCGGAGGTCAGGTCGAACGCGCTGCCCGAAAGCCGCTGCCCGAGCTTGTAGAGGCGCCTGGACGCCTCGCAACGCATCAGCGCGCCGATGGTGGCTGGAAGCGCGTGCATCGGTGAGGATTCAGAGAAGATGGTTTGCAGCGCGGTTTCCTCAATAGTGGAGCCCATCTCGCGGAGTCGGATCGCCAGCGAGCGGAAATTGAAGGGCTTCGCCTGCTGCCACATCTCCATCAGCGCCGTGAAAACCTCCCGGTGATGATCGTAGAAATGGGATTCGGTGACTCCCGAGGTCGAGAGCAACGCCCCGGCTTCGGTCAGATTGTTTCGGAGCGCGCTGAGAGCAGCACACTGGGACTCTTCGGCGTGGCGGAGGAATGATGGTGTCATCTGACTGAGGCTTTAGGTTTCGGTTTCTCGTTGCGTTGACTTGGAAGATAGCCCGCGCTTTTCCATGATCGAATCGTCATCTGCCAATCTTTGATTGCAGCGGTTCCGTTTTTCCATCCGTTCCCCTCCCACTTGTAGAAGCAGGAGTCGCCGTCAGACGCGGGAAGGCCAAGCTCTACGCAGAATGAACGAAGGTCTTGGATGGTTCCTTTTGCTTTGGAAATACTCTGTTGGGATGCTTCAAGCATTGCTTGAGTAGAATTTAAGCATTGCTTGTCTCCTTTCTTGTCTTGTCTTGTCTTGTCTTTTCCCCTCCAACGGGCCTCCGCTGCTTTTTTAGCCCGGTCAGCAAAAGTCTGGTGATAGGCGTTGTGGTCATGCCAGTCGTGAATTTCCATTCCGTCCATGAACCCAAGCTCCTGCAATGCTTCGAGCATTGCTTGAGCATCATCCGAATATCCTAAAAGCATCGCCAATTCCTGCGCGGAATAGTCTGCAAAGTTTCCGTCTGGCTGATTCTCTGCCGCGTAGCTCCAGAGGCGAGGTGGAAGCCAAAAGGCAGAATCGCCAATTCTGGCCCGTAGCCTCATGGTTTTCCGGTGTGTCCAAAACGATGTTTGGACTCGAATAAATAGGCTCATGACAATAAAAGCCCGCCCTTGGAACACGGTGAAAAGTCTTGCGACGGAGCGTGTTGGGCCCAAGGACGGGAAAGGTGTGATCGCATAATAGAGAAGCCGCTTTTCACTTCGGCACTGTCATTTTATTTACAAAGTCGCGGTTGTCAACGTCCGTGATGTATTTCTGAAACTCATATCATTTTGCGCGGGTTGCGCTCGGCAATTTGCAGATAGAGGCTCCCAGTGCATTTGGGATGCGGTTCGCCTCGTTCATCACTCGCTCTAAAATCGCACTTCACTTCGATATTCCAGTTTCCCCGCACCTTGATGTCTGTGCCGGTTATTTGAATCTCCGGGTCGCTGACAAACTCGCCGTCCAGCCATAGCGGAAACCTGCCGGCCTTTAGAAAAGTCGAGACGATTTCGACTGCTCGATTACCCTTTTCCGAGGTGCTGAGGGTTTCCGTAAAGCCGACCATCCTTTCCTCTGAGATCGCCAGACGCCGGATGTTTTCAATGCTGGCCGGTGGAACGCAATGGCCTTGTGCTGTCGCTCCGGTCACGCCGTCCTGGAACGCGGGCCGAATGGTGAACCTACTCATCACCCTAGTCGCGCACACGGTCGGAAAAACGTAAAGCACCCGCGCCAGAACTCCGACATGCGCCCGGATGTTCGATGCCTCGTTGTGGATGCCGTAGTCGAAAAGCTGCGGATCAGCACTGGTTTCCATATGTGTCCCATCCTGCGGTTTCTTTTCTGGCAAATAGCTCAAGCCGCTTTCCGTGCGGGTAAAGCTCCTCGATGATCTCCCGAAACTTTTCCGGCTTGGTGCTGTGCGTGGTGCGCTCGATAGACTGCACGGAGTCGTGCAGCTTCCTTGCATCTGGAGTGCAACTGCCGCGGGTGCAGATAAGCAGGAACTCGTGTCGCACGCTGTTGTAGTGTCCCATGTTGTGCTTCACCTTATCCCACACGAAGCTCGTTTTGTATTTGAAGCCCCACGCCTCGATCATAGGCAAGCACTCAAAAAGCAGCGGCGAAGTAACCCACAGGAACAGCACCGCGTCCGGCTCGCTCATCTCGCGCACCGGCAGCGCGCAAAGCTCGGCGATAGTCATTGCCGGGTAATGAAACTTCACCGGCCCATAGTCCTCAGTGAGTTGGTCGCCGTATTTCCAAGGCGGGTCTGCGTAGATGACGCGATACTTGGCGGTTGGTAGCGCCACGGCTTTCTTGACTTCCTCCAGCTTGATCTCGCGCCGCACTTCGTTGAAACGCTTCACGCCGTCGCGCACGGCCTGCGCCTGCTCTGGCTGCGTCTCCGCCAGCTTGTCCAGAGCCTCGGCTTTCTTGCCGTCACGGATGATGGTTGCGCGGGATACCCCGTGCTGCTCTGCGAGCGTGGTTGCGGTGTCCGGCAAGCAAGTATCATTTTGCGACTTGCTTGATCCGCCCTGCGCTCCTGCCTCGGCCTTGGTCTTCTTCGTCAGGTTGTATCTCCGTCCTCGAAGGTCGCTCCGCTGGTCGGTGGTCAGGTTGCGCCGGCCAAGTTGGTTGGCGAACATCCAGTCCATCGCCTCGTCCTCGTCTTGGAAAGATTTGGAAACGGTCTTGAACGGAATATTGCGTCGAGTGCAAATCTCGTAGCGGTTGTGTCCGTCGATCAGCATGTCGCGCCAAGTCACAAGCGGATCGCGGCATCCATCGGCGATGATGTTTGCTTCGAGCTGTGCCAGTTCTTCGGGTGCGAGCGGTGGAATAAGTGCGCGGAATTTAGGATTTATGTTCATAGTTTTTTTGGTGTAAAGCCTCCGTCTGCGTTAGCGCGCAGAACGGTTCGGCCAAAGCCGCCAGGATTGGAGCGCGCTAACGCTCGGAGAGATGTTTGTTTTTAGCCTATCTCTCGCGGGTTGTCAACTCATTGCAGCTTCGCAGCAAGTGCCAGAGCAGCGTGAGCCTGCTCCGTGTCTGCGCTGCTGTCGGCATACCTGATGCAGATCATCAGCGCCTTGGTCAGCGCCTTCCGTGCGACTCGCTCAGCGTCCCGCTCGGCCACTGCCTCATCCCGCTGGCGCTCAAGGTTCTGGGAGTGCGTAAGGATGTTGCGGCTTTTGTCAGCCCAAACAGCATCTGTCTCTGGCGTTTCACGGTCGCTCATGCCAACCTCCATCCAGGCGCCGGCGCACCGTGGCCACGGCGACGGCTCATATAGCCGACACGCACAATGGCACCCTGTCGTGCCAGCGCGAGGTAGACAGGCCCGAAGGCACGATCTTCATGCGGGACTATGCCTGCGGCCTTGCAGGCGTCGGTAATATCCTCGCCGGAGACAATGCCTTTGCCTGCCATCCATTCCATGGCAAACGCCATCGCTCGCTCTTTGAAGTCCTCGCCTGCGTTGCGCTCTACTGTTTCGAGCGCCGTGTCTCGCTCGGCCTGCCAGTCGAATAGGGTGGTCATTGTGCGTCCTCCTTGTTTGCCCACAGCAGCATGTGTTCGGCAGTCACCGTAGTCATGCCGTAAGTTTGCCGAATAAGATATGTGACACCCATGCGCCTCACAAAATAAGCCAAGTCTTTGTCGGTCACTTCCTTTTCTGGCACGCGGAGCTTCGCGGCTATATGCGCCTTTACCCATCGCCATAGGTCTATGCGCGAAACAGCCTTTCTCTTCTCGTAGTTGCTTGCGTATTCGTCGATGGCATCCATGAGCGGCGCGCCTTTATGTGTGTTCTTGTAGATTTTCACCGGGCGTGGCCCTTTCCGTAATAAGGATAAGCATGTTTCTCCTCATCCTCTGCGTTGGTAGATAGCAGCAATGCCACAGGCTCACTGCCTTCCGGTGCTGGCATCCTAGCCATCTTTGACTCACTCACCACACAGTCGCAGATCGGTCGCTCCTTGTGGTCAACACGGAGCTTGGCGAACTCGTTAGCCTTATCGCGCTCGGTGAACATGTCGCCGAGTTGTGTCCATGTGTAGGAGCCATGCGGTCGTTCCCAGACGATGAAGTAGCTCCGAAGAGGTGGGAGTGATGCTTGGTGGGCGTGGAGTTGTTCTGGTGTTTTCATAAATGTCTTTAGGTAGCAGGTAGTTATCCGCGATATTGCTACGACGGATCCAGCACGCCGTGCAGCATCGCGTTCAGTTCGCGGATCTCGCGGTGCAGGTCTGCGATAATTCGGTCGCGCGTTTCGACCATGCTGCGGGACGCTTCAAGTGTGCGGCGGGTGCAATAGCACATCCAAGGCGCTTCTTCGTCGCTGTGTTGATGGCAAGTGGCGCTCATTGTTCTTCTTCTTGTTGTTGGTTCATAAAGTCTTGTGCCCATTGCTGCTCTTGGCTCATAAAGTCCCGTGCTGCTGACTCGCCCTGACAAGTCGCGCAGTCTGCCCCTCCGCACATCCTGTCGCGGCAGCGATACACCTTGCGCTTTGGTTCGGCCTCGGTCATAACTGTTTCCTTGTTCGCTTGTTGGTTTGTAATGGTTTTCACGGGTAATTAATGGTTATCTCCGTCCTCTCCTCTTCGCCTTTCTCGGCTTTGCGTTGGCTTGTTTCAATTTTGCAGACTCCCGGCGCGTCCGAAGGTATGAGTCCAGCGTATCGGCAAAGGTCTGTGTGGTATTTGGAAACAAGGTTGTCCTCATCCAGGAGTCGTTTTCTGACGCTCTCAATGCGGATGAGAATACGGTCGCCAGTTCCGCTTTGAACTTGTGCCTCGACCAGTGTTGCATTGCCAGCAGTGCGTTGAGGGATGGGAGTTTTCCCGGTATCGTTAGTGTTATGGTTAGCATTTGATTTAAGGGTTGGCTCGCGGTGCATGCAGCGCCGCATTGCGTCGGTCATTTCTACTGGTATCATGGGGCGTCGTTCCCTCTTAGCTCTTCCACCCATGCGCTGGCATCTGGCACATCCTTCCATGCCTTCGCGCCTCGCTCGACCATGAGTTCCAGCTGTCCTTTGCTTGACGCTTCCCAGACCATGAGCATCCTCGGGATCAGTGACAGCACGGCATCAATGTCTCTGGGTAGTCCGTGGTTGTGCAGTCGCATCCAAGTTCCGTCAACAAGCTCGCCGCCAAGTTCTAGCTCGCAGCTTCCTGTCCCCTGCCACTCCACGACTGAAACTTCCACTTGGATTCCGGTCTTGTCGTTGTTGCAATGGCAGGATGTAGGTGTCGCAAACCGCTTATAAAAGCAGCGAGCGTATTGCTTAAACTGGTTAGGGCATTCCTTCCAGTTTTGTTCTAGTAGCGTTTTGCAGATCATTGGGAAAAAGGTGCCGAGATTCTTCCGCTCGGCGTCGGAGTTGATTTGGGTTAGAAGTCTTCCGGTGAAGACTTGCTGATTGGCTGCGGCTTGCCTTGCACTACCGCTCTTGCTGACTGTTCGCGTCGAACATCAGTCCGGCCCATAGCTGCCTCGGCATCATCGTCATCTGGTGCGATACCAGCGACAGCCGAAAGGCCGTAGCGGCGAGCGTAGGTGATGGCGCTGCCGAGTCCCTGCGGATCGTCCTTGGTAGGGACGATGTGCAGCTTCTCGCCGATGAACTCACCGCTAGCATGAGTCAGCACTGTCTCAACGTAGTAGCCTGCCTCGTCTTTCCCTGGCAGTTGCACGACGGCCAGTCCGTTTTTTGTCAGCGGCTCGCGGCATGCGTCCCAAATGGAAGCTAGGTCGGCATACCTTGACTTAAAGTGCGGATTGGTGCTGTCCTTTTTAGCTGCACCCATTGCTGCTTGCGCCTTGGAAAGCGAGCAAGCAAGAGCAGCGATGGAGTCAGAGCGTGTCATAGATCAGAACGGGATTCCATCTTCGTCGCCCTTGCCAAAGGACACAGGCTTTCGCGGTGCTTCTTCTTTGGGCTTGAAGGCAAGCGACAACCATTTGTCGCCTGACTTAGTTTCCTTGATCCAACCCGAAACCCAATACTCGACGCCGCCAATAAGCGCGGTTCCGTTGCGGTCAGGATGCGTGTCTTTCTCTTTCTTCGAATTCACGAACATGCTGCCCGAGTTTTCTTTCATTTCGTAGGCCATATTACTTTGTATCTAGTTTGTTGTCATCGGTCTGCCCGGATGCGGTTGCAGGTTCTTCCTGCCAGAAATCGTCTAGTGGTCCAATCGGTATATTGACCAAGCCAGTCAGCGGCATTGGTAGTTCGTCTTCCCGCAGTCGGCGCATCTCAGCCAACATGTCAGCAATATCCATTTCGAGCCGTGCGTGTAGCTCGTCCGCTACCTCGTGGGCAATGCGGCGTGGTAGCTCCTCAGATGGCAGGGATGCGCTCATCTACCTGCCTCCTGCCGCACTTTGTTGGCCGCGTGACGCTCGGCTGCTCCTACGTCTGGCAGCATGTGCTTGAGAGGATTTAGCGGGCCGAGATACCGGTAGCCCTCGGCGTCTGCTTGTGCCAGGCGCGCAGCTTCGGGGGACCGCATGTCCTCGTCCTCTTGCATCGCCGCCATCGCCATCTCCCACGCGGTCACTTCAAACCTCCTAGCGTCACTGTGTATTCGCGTTCAACAGTTTCACCCCAATAGCTTTTTGTTCCTGCTACTAATGGAACAGACTCGCTGTCTTTGTCAGCACAGCCTTGACAGATTTTTACACTATTGCGTTTGATGGTTGCACGTTGTCCACAGTCGCAAATTATCCTCGTAACATTATCCCTAGAAGGTGCGCGCAAAGTCATTTGAACATCTCCGCTATAACCCGACATACTTGCTGACCGTTCTCTGTGCTTGCCAGCGACCAGACCAGAGTTGCGGTGGCAGTCAACAGAGCAAGCGTAAGAATCTTGCACCGGAAAAAAGCTAGCTCTTCGTCAATCTTGTCTTGATAGCGTTGAAACCTGCGGTCTTCGGCTTCTTTTCGTTCTGAGTCGCCGCCCCCCCAAGGTGAGTTATCTTTCATTTTAATTTAGGTTTTTGTTTTGTAGTTGGCTTTGCGTTGATTGCTGCCGCTAGTTCGCGATTAACGAGTTGCGTCAACGAAGGCGCAAATGGGTTTTTGTGATAGAACGAAAGCAGCTTGTCTGCGATGTATCCTTGAATACGAACTTGGCGGGCGTGGCTCATTTGGTGTGGGGCAAGATGGGGCAATGTGGGGCATCTGTCAAAATAAACTTTGGGCTTTCCTGCATTTGGTTTGCAAGTCGCTATTCCTCAACGCTTTACGCGAAGCTATTTTCTATCCGCCCACAGCAGCAGTCCGGCAATTGCGAGCGTTGCGACGGCCCAGCAGATCGCGCATCTGGACGGATTCACGGCTACGACCTCACTGCGATCCAGACGATCCAGAGAAAAATTACGAGCCCGATGAGCGCGATGAACGAGACGCCGACAGAATAGGAGTCGGCCAGGATCATAGATTTTCGTCCAGCAGGCGCAAAATGCCGAGCCAGTTCTCTTTGGTCTTAAAATAGATTTCCATCGTTGTCGCGCCTCCTTTTTCGTTCATCAGATATACGTCGAGTCCGTAGAGAAGCGTGTCGTCTTTGTAGGCGTAGTAGCCCTTGAAGTCAATCTGGTTGAAGGTGAACATCACATAGTCGTTCACATAAACCTTGACGCGCCCGTTGAAGATTTTGAATCCGTATCTTGTCTCGTTTGTTTTTTTCATTTTGTCCATCTCACTATTTTCACTGTGTCGGCTGGTCTTACTCGTCGCGCAAAGCTGTCGCCTTCCCTGCTTCCCATCGCGTTCGTGTTGCCCTCGAGCGTGACATAAGAGGAAACGATGCGGCCAGAGCGGTTGACCCTCTCAATGGCACTGATGACGTGCGCGTATCTGCCCTTGCTTGGGAAATAGATCAGCCCCACGTCTCCTGGCTGAACCATCTCAGCAAGAATAACGCGAGTTTTGGAATACCAGCTTGGCGAATAGGCGCCGGGTCGGTCAGGCGCACCGTTGACCATGTAGCCGTAGTGCGCGACCGAGGCGCACCACGGAGCGTGATCGGATGGCTTAAGCCCACAGGATGAGTTGAACCTGTTAACCATTACGCCGTTGTTGCTGCCCATCGGTTCCTCTTTGATGCCGACGTAGCTTGCAAATGTCTTGAGGAGAGCAGACGCATCCACAGGCAGCAGTCGCTTGCCAGTTGGCGCATCTACCTCAGCAGCCGAAGCTAACCCAGCAAAAGCTGTGAAAGCACAAATAAGGCTCCGAGATAAACCAGAACAGATATCCATAGTCTTGGGTCGGTTTGATCGTTTTTCCACGCATAAGCAAACTGGCTTTCCTTTTTGCCGCCGGCGGTGGTCGTGAATTTGCCGATAGTCGGAAACACGAAGCCCACTAGGTAGCGCGTGAGAAGCAGCGCCACCGCCAGGTTGATGACCTTGGTCGGAAGCCGCGTCAGGAAGTCAGGGCCGACACTCGCCTGATACTGCTCGGTGCAGATCGAGGACAGTAGCCAAGACGCAACACAGGCGATGAATAGTAGGAGCGGCGAGCCGTAGCGGGTGATCATTTTCATATGGTTAAAGGAACCTCAAGAGAGGAACTGAATGGCGAAAATATACCAGTGCGCCGATGGCCGCGACTGTGCCAAAGAACGCCCACCACCAGCGCCACGCCCACGTCCTCCACGCCTCGGCCCCCGCGATCTCGACCGCAACCTTGTCCTGAGCGTGCGCGATGGCGAGTTCCATTCCGCTGATGTTGAGCCTGAGATCGTCATTCGTTCCACGTAGCAAGTCCGTCTCGCTCGTTGCGATGCGGAGGGAAAGAATTAGCGCGGCTGTGTCGCCGTCCGGTCTGCCTTCGTTGAGCTTCTTTGCCGTCTGCGAGGCGTCCGCCACGCTTCCCCGTAGCCTTGCTATGCTCCCGGTCTGCCGCTCGACTAGCGCGCCCGCCTGTGCGGCCTTCTTCGTCATCGGCCCCATGATCTTGCGAGCTTGAGTCGGTGTGCTTTGGCATGATGTCAGGAGTATCGTTGCCGCAATTAAGGCGAGGCGGTTCACGCGGTCACCTTGCCATCGTTTCGCTCGCGGTCAACAGCGAAGCGCAACGCTCTACTGCGGCGCGTCCTTGACTGCTTTGCCGGTCATCTCCCGCTTGTCCCAACCGCCTGCGTAAAACATTCGCAACACCTTCTCGTTCATGCTCTCCAGCTTTGCATTCAATTCGGTCTGCTGTGTTTGCATGTTCTTGAAGTCCCGGCCCATGTCATGGACTTGCCAGCAACCGCCTACAATGGACGCAATTCCCAAGGCGATGAGCGGAGCAAGCACCATCCGAATGAACGCAAAACACTTCTCCGCGATAATGCGAATGTCGTTCAGTTCTTGATTTTGGTTTGGTTCGTTGCTCATGGGTTCAAAGCGGCGAGCTTTGCGGCTGCTGCTGTAACTGCGGTCTGCGCGGTAGCAAGGTCGGCTTCCAGCTTTGCGCGGCGTGCCGATGATGTGTAAGCGTAAGCCGCAACCAGCACCTTGCCTAGTGCGTCGAGATCGCCTGCTGCGTGCGCCTCCTGCCCAGCCTGCACTAGCGCGTCGAGGCGGTTGTGAACGGCGCGCCCTTCGGCTTCTACGGCGGCAGCTAGGTCAGAGGAGTGCTGGGCTTCTATTGCTTCAATAGCAGCGGCGTGTCTTGCGCTGATTATTTTGCCAGCGTTCCAAGCCTCTTCCACTTGGGTTGCGAGTTGCGCGTCTTTGGCTGCGATGGCTTCGGCGTGGCTCGCGGCAAGCTCGACAAGCTCCGCGTCTTTCGCGTCAAGCTGCGCTTTGATGTCGAGCCAGAGTTGGCCGGATTCAGTTTGGATTTCAAATAGGTCTTTCATAAGGTTAAGGAGGAGGCAATGTCCAAGTTGGTATGTATCGTTCTGTTCCGCTGTCGTTAATAGCTATCCACTTTGTCGGGTTGCCGTATTCAGGTGCGTTGGTAAGCGTTCCAATACCGCTGCCAGAGCCATCTATTAAGCTGCTATTTGTGGTCAGCAAGTATGATCCACCAACAACAGTGATGCCGCCGTTGGCCGTAAGCCGTCCGGTCATAGTAGTCGTTGAGGTGACTGCTAGGGTAGAACCGCAACTCACTGTTCCGCTGAAAGTCTTGTTGCCAGTAAAAGTTTGCGCCAGACCAAGCACGGCGACGGTGTCGGTTGCAGTAATTAACGGAAGATTAAGCTGCCGACTTGCCGTGACTACGCTCGGCACGATGGTTGTGGTAAATGCGTTAGTGGCGTTTTTGAGAACAACGGTGCCCGCTGTGCCTGTCGGTCCCGCTACACCTAGCGTAAGGGTGCTTGTGCCAGAGAGCGTAGTAAACGCACCCGTGCTTGCCGTAGTCCCGCCGATGGGTCCCGGTGTGGTCAGCGCGGTGGCGATACGTGCAACCGCTACGTTGCCACTAAGCTGAGTTGCAACGATGTCTTTATTGGTAATCGTTGCGGTGTTGGTGTCTAGCAAAATTGTGCCGCTAGCGTCAGGAAAGTTAATGTTTCGATCAGTGGTTGCTCCTCCACCGAACGAAGTGCGCGAACCAAGTGATCCTAGCTGAATGACTCCGGTGCCGCTGGTGTCGATGCTGCCAGCCATCGTAAGCGTGCCAGAGCCCCCAGCCGCAATAGTGATGCCATTGATGGAAGTCGCCGTTGCTGCTCCCAGCACCGGAGTCACAAGCGTCGGCGTGTTGGTCATCGCCACGCTGCCAGTGCCGCTGATGGTCAGCAGTTCCGGTGAGCCTGTCCCGGCTGTCGTGCGACCGATCACGCGAGCGGTATCCATGTGCGCCAGCTTCGCCAGCGTCACCACATCGTTGTCGATAGTCCAAGTCGCACCGCTTGCGCTTACCGTGATCTCCCCCTTGTCGCCGTCTGTCAGTGCGCCGCTCGCGGTCCAAGTCAACGCGCCTGCGCCGTCTGTGGCAAGCTGGAAACCGTTTGTGCCGAGTGCGCTGGGAAACGTGAGGCTTTGCGGGAAAGTGACTGTCTTTCCTGCTGCTACCACAATAACGCCAGCCACATTGTCCGTTGGCGTTCCGCTCAGGCTGTAGCCTGGCATGATTTGCAGTTCCAGCGGAGTTGTCAGGATGCCGTTGACCGAGTCGTAGATTTCTAGCGCACACCACGTATTGCGATACGTCTGCAAGAACGTGTTAAGTTGCGCGCTGTTGAGCGGGTTTACCGTGAACGTGTAGAGCGTGGTGTCGCTCAACACAGGTGCCGAAAGCTGGATCAGGTAGCTGCCCGTAAAGTCGTTGTCAGCTTTTATTCCAGATGCCGTAAAGACCGGTGCAGCCAATACCACCGCCACTCCAGTTTGCACAAAGCGCACTGCAAATTTTACGATGTCGCCTTGGACCAGCCCTTGAATTGGGTCTGTCTCTGTGCTGCCCCCTAAAGTGGTTGTCCACTTGCGAAGATCCATGTCCCAATAGAGCGTTACGGTAATATTCGCCATAAGTTTTCACCCAAAAAGGGCGTCCCGCTTTCGCAGGACGCCCCGGTTGAGGGTTGGTTTTGTTTACAGACCGCTGGTGCAGACCGTAAGCGACTGATCGCTCTGGCACCGCTTGTAAAAAAGGACCCAGCCGTAGTTGGTGTGGATCGGTTCCGGTGCGTAGATGAACTCGGCGAAGTGCGCGCCCCACTTGTGCATAGGATCAAAGCACACGTTGTTGGATACGATACGCTCGCCGCCAGTGATGAACTTCCAATCGCCCGTCCACATAGACGGCTCATAATCAAGCCCGGCGTAGTCAGGAGTCAGGATGTCCGCCTTGAACTGGCGACGATGCGGAATGACGATGGCTTCGTATTCGGCGTTCTGATACGCGCTGGTTTCGGTGGACTTCTGGCCGTGGGTTGCAGAGACAAACTCAAACTGCTCAACTTCAACAAGGATAGAGTTGTTGTAGGTAAAGCGCGGAGGATTCACAACCGGAGCAAACCGGAAGTTTTTGATCTGCCGGGAAGCGCCAATGGATTTCAGAGTCTGAGCCATTGCGCCTTTGCCCGAGTCGGCATACTGGAAGTCCTGCCGGAAGGCGTTGGGCGAAGAAGCCGAACCGTTCTGGAACAGGCGATTGAGAGCCTCCAAGCCGATGAAGGCCGGGAACACAGGACCGTCTGGCCCCATCTCAATTTCTTCGCCGTCTGAGTTGGCAGCACCGTCGCCAATAAGGCGAACAGCTACGCCGTCCAGCCAAGACCAGTTCAACTGCGAAGTTGGCTTGATGGTCGGATTGGTAGATGCGGTTACGACGTTGGAGAATCCACCAGCCGCCAGCGACATCTTGTTCGAGAACTTGATGATCTGGTCGCGGAACTCCAAATCGATCTTGCGCTTCACATAGTGGGCGAGAGACGGGATGTAGTGCTGCTGGATGAACTTCGTGGGCTGATGCGCGAAACTAAGCGTATCGCGGCAAATAGACGGTCCCTGAAGCTGGAGTTTACGGGGCGAGTATTGCAGCGTATCGAATCCAACAGGGACAGAAGTGAAGCTGTCCGCGCAGATGCCGCCAGTAATAGACGGGCCGGTAGAACCGGAGCCCGCGCTGTCCAGAGTAACGGCAGACCAGCCAGCAGATTTGCTGTCAGGCTCGACGCGGCCAGCGATGAAGGTTGACATCGTAACGCCCATGTTTCGAGGAAACACGCCGCGTTCGACGAAGTTAAAGTAAGGTGTCGCCGGAGTGGGGATACCATAGATTTCGCTGCCGAGATGCTCGGTAGCGATTTGAATTGCTGCAAACGGATTGGGACAGGCCATGATAGTAAGTAAGTAAAACTGCGTATTTGTGGACGTGAAACCGTGCGAAATTCCCGCCGATAGCGGGCGCACGTTTTGGTTTCAGGCGGGCCAATCCCTGTGATACAGCCCAAGTTTTTTTACCGGAGGAGCACGGCTTAATAGAACCTCTGAATGGTTTTCTACGGTGGTTCCGTAAAAACGTCAAATGTTATTTTAGCGAATCTCAATAAACACATCTTCCGCCCTGCTTCGCAATTTCTCCACGTTGCGGCGAATCTCCACGCCGACATTCCACGCCAGCACCACGAACAACACCTTTGGTTCTTTTAGATTGGCAATCTCGTCAAACGGCATAATCAGCATTTCGCTAGTCATCTTGTAATGTTTTGTCGGCGTGTTGTCGGCCAACACGTCCAATTTTGCCCCTGCCATGTTCAGCATGGAGATGCCCTTTGCCGCCGCTCCGCAGCCAACAGTGAGGAATCCATCCTTCTTGAATCCGTCAATCGTTCTGCCCAGCCGCTCGATCTTCTCTGCAATATGGGTTTTCCACCATCTGTAAAGACCCGGTCTAGTCAGCCCCACCGCATTCTCCCATTGCATCCGTTGCGCTACACGGACGGACGGCTCGCCAGCGATTCCAAGCACAAAAACGTAGCTGGTGCCGTGGATGTCGTTCATCACAATGTCCAGCAGTCGCAGCCCAGCGCGTTCGGCCAGGCGCATCATGGACCCCGCATTGAAGTAGCTGACGTGTTCGTGGTAGATCGTGTCGCACTCGCCCAACACCACCATGTTTGCCTGCGAGGTTGCGACGAATAGCCGCGACTCCTTGTGCATAATGTCCGCGCATCGGGACAGGAACTCCACAGGCCGGTGCGTGTGCGCCACCACATTCTGCGCGGTGATGATGTCAAATGTCTCGTTTGACTGGAATTTAACATCTTCAAAAAGCGAAATGCGAATGAGATGCCCTTTGGCTGCGGCAATTCCTGCCAGATTTTCTGCCGGGTCAACTCCCGACGTTGAAAGCCCGAGCGACTTAAACGCATCCAACTGGCTCCCGTCATTGCTGGCAATGTCCAGAACCCGCTTGGCATTTGGAACATATGACAACGCCGTGCGAGCAAACCTTGAAAAAAAGTCCAATGCAGTTTTTCCGGTGCCAGAGCAGTAGGCGTAATCACTGTAAAGCACCAGCGGATCAACCGCCTCCGACAACTGCAAATGGCAGCAGACCTTGCAGCGGTTGACCGCCAACGGAAACTTTTCTGTCACACCGTAGGTATTTACCAACGGCATCCGCCCAAAGTTTACCAGAGGAACCAGCGCCCCCTCGCAGCACAAACATCTATCTATCGCCGTGTTCATTGCGGTTGCGGATTGAAAACACTTTTGGTTCGTATGACGGCATCGGGTATCCTGTTTCTAGTCGGATCGTGCTATCACCTGTGAATTTGCGGCAGAAATCAATCACTGGAACGGCGGTGCCGCTTCCGCAATCGAATACGCCAGACTCCTCCTCTTGCAGCGCAATATCCACCAGCCGCTTTGCCGCATCTTGAACGGGTATAAAATCGCGCATCCCGTCAATGACTTGGAAAGATTCGTCTCCACGCTCCATTGCGCGCCGAAGACTCGGCAGCAAACATTCTTCGCGTTGCCCTGGCCCATAGACATTCCAGAACCGAACCCACTTGGCCGTAGGAAGCCGCCACAACAAACCGTCGCGGACGCTAATCTTGGCGAGTCCATAAACCGGAGGATCGTCCACCAACTCCAAACAGCTTCCCGCTGCGGTAATATTTGTGATGCCATCTCCAATGACCGCGCTCAGAAATCCGTGATGCCACTGGACCTGCGCCGAGTGCAGATATGATTCGTAGTTAGGAAGATGCCCCCAGCCGAGATGGATCACCCCCTCGGGACGGTCAGTAAAGTCCGGCACAATCTCGACATCACGGCTTTCTAGCTCGCGGACAACGTGACGACCTACAAACCCGCTTTTTCCTGTGACAAGCATTTTCATAATTAGAAACGATAAACCAACAGCATGTCGTCAAACCGCCCCTTCACTCCTCGCAGATCAATTACCTCGCAGTTTGGATGAAGTGCGCGGAGCGATGGGACGCTAGATTCGGGACTGAGGATGTCTTCAATAATGTAAAGACCACCTTCCTTGACTCGCGGTGATAGCAAGCGAAACGCTGTTTCTTGGTCGGCTTGCATGTGGCTTCCGTCATCAATGATAATGTCAAACTTTGCTTGACCAAGCGCAACAATAGCCGCTTGGCTTGTTGCATCTGCCTGGATCACATTAAATCGCGGTGGTTGGAATCGCGACGTGTCAAACACCACGGAAATGTCCACACCGGTTATAGTGCTTTTTGTTCCGAAGTATTCACCCCACAAGTCCAATGACTTTCCTGATGCCAGTCCAATTTCTAGAACGTCGGCAAATTCCCGATAAGGCGAAAACAAACGCTCGTATGATTCAATGTAGGAATGAGTTGATCCTTTGTCATTATGACCAGCATCGCTTCCAAAATGTCCAATGCGCGTAAATATGTTGGCTAGTGATTCCATGTAAGTTTGTATGTTTCGATGTCCTTTTGATGAACGGGAGTATGTGGATCGCGGAACATATCGTCACCACCAATCCGCTGCCAGAAATCATTGTCTAGTGGAAGATGTAGGAACACTTCATTCATCCTACGAAACAAATAAAGTGTAAACGCCCCGCTGGTATGGTTCGGAGTCCAGAACAAACGCATGTTTTGCCAGTTGTTTCGGAAGTATTCAGCCATCTCTGGAAAACTGGTCTTGGCGCAGAGGTCACAGAACTTATCGACTGCCGCTAACCCACGCTCTTTCCAATCCTCTGGCACTTCACCGAACGCCGCAAAATCGTTGTAGAGAATGAAGTGATCGTGAAAGTTTGGAATACCAATGTCCGTGTTCGCGTTCATTCCGAACTGATAGATATTCTTTGCAGCGTCTCTCGACGTATTAAACATCCCGTAGTTTCCGTAGTGTTCGTGGATGAATATCTCGGTGTCGCCTATTACGCCAAGGATTCCGCTGTTAATTTCTAGAGCATCAATTGCCTTCTCTAAGTCCACCAGTTCGTCTGCTGCGTTCCAGTGCCAGTCAAACGGGTTGATATAGCGGATCGTAAAACCGTTTCCGCTTATCTCATTCCAAGCTGCAAGATAGTTTAAGAACGCCATTGTCCGGCAGGAACCGACAATCAACACACAACGCGGCCCGCTGCCGGTCTGATAGAATCCATCCCGCAGTTGCGCCCGCTTGGTATCAAAGGTGTAGATCATGGCAGGTTCTTCTTTAGCTCCCGCATCAGCTTCTCATCTAGCCGCCTATTATGATCTTGCTTTACGCGAAAGAAGAAATGCCCATCGGCTTTTTTCAAGTCGGCAAAGTCGGTAAATGTAAACGGTTCACCAAGCCCGTAACACATGCACAACCACTTGCCCTCAAACTGGTCGTCAATCGTAGCAAATACGCACCCTTGATTCATTGAAATCCCAACCCCTTTGGCGCAGTCCGTTATGGCCTCGTCATCCATGAGTCCGTTCTTCCACCCAGCCCCAGCCTTGACCATGCGCTCCACAACATCACGCGATATGATGTATTGACCGCCTCCCCATAGAAATCCAACAGACGGATTGGCGGAATCACCGCCAGCCCATGCACCTCGCAATACGTCCGTCTCCGGCAACGTGTCGCAATGCTTGGCTAGATTACCCTTATGGACGTAGCAACTTGAGTTAGGTCGCGCCAAATACTTCCAATCCGGCAGTTCCAGCGCCCATCCCAACGCTTCCAAAGTGCGTGGGCTGATATTCTCCAAAGAATCTTCCATTGCCGAATAGCGCACATTGTCACGGATAAGCTGATTGCTGCCGTGGGCGCAGTAGTAAAGCGTCTGCACATCAGGATGTGGGTCAGCATCCCACGTTGCCAGTGAGACATCCATCAGATCGCCCCACGGTTCGCGGCGGGAACTTAGAACAAGCACAAGCACATTACTCATGCCAACGCCTCCTCCAGGTTCTTGCGAATGTCATCGTTGAGTCCGCCCCAAGAATACGACTGATGGACAAACGGAACTCCCAATTTCTCGTCGGTGTTCTGCCATTGCACCTTGCTGCGATGAAAATACCACAGCCACGCTCCGATGACATTCCACTCGCTGAACTCATGGCCCGGCTGCGCGATGATGTAGCTTTCCAAACTCATGCCGTGTTTCTGCCAAAAGAAGTCGCGCAATCCTTGCAGCATCCATTTCTGAACGCTCAACGGATGCCTTCGCATGAACTCGTATTCTGGAAATACTCCGATGGCTTTCTCCACAACCTTCCTCCATGTCATCGTGTTCGGATCATTCAGACTGGAGTATGGTGTGTAGAGCCACGAATCAAACGCATTACGTGCCGAAATTGGCCGAGTGAATATAGTGTCACTGTCCATAAACAGAAACACCTCGGCGTCGGAAAAGCAGTCCGCGTGCAGCTTGGTTAGCTGCTGGTGCATGTATCCATCGCATCCTTCATGGACATAGAAAACTTTTTCGACTGGTCCGGTTGGTGGCGTTTGCCCATTTGGAACCACCACAATTACGTTTCTGAATCCGGTAGCAAAACGCTGGATTGAACGAAGGCAGTATTTTAGCCACTCGAAATCCTTTTCGTAGCTACGAATAAAGATGTCGCAGTTCACGGCTTTCTCCCTGCTCGCGCTTTTGCCATGCGATCTTTTGCGGCTTGAATCTGCGTTGGAGTGCGTTGCTTTTTCCCATCTGTAACCGGAGTTGTTACAGTTTGCGCTTTTAGCTTTTCCTGCAATTCAGCAATTTGACGAAGCATGGCAGCAACATCAACAGTTGCGGGGGCCGGGGTTGCACCGGCAATCTCCCCGCCGATGAGAACGGGGTGTGTTACACTTACACTACCCCGCGATTCGCGAAGACGTTCAATCAAGCTGCCGTCCTTGTTTCGATGAAACAACACGGCACTTGGTTCAATAATGGAAAGGGAATTGGCGTCAGAAAAAACTGGAGGTCCGCTGTCGGGGTCGTCCCAAACACGATAGAATTTGTCGTGAATCAGTTCTGTATGATGCGTGAACGGCGTGATCTCCTCGGCCAAAAACACGTCCCACGGCATGTTTGAAAGTTCCCACAGTCGCGTAGTGTAGTCGCGAACCCTGCCAGGATATACTCCAACGCCGCTGTTGTGTGAGCGTGTTGGGGTAATTACGCGATCAAGCATAAAGGGCTTCTTAACCTTAAGATACTCGTCCTCAATCTTGTCTAGCCAATCTGGCGTCAACGGAACGGCGTCTGGCTCCATCCAGAACCACGGTGCATTAAATTGATCTGCAACGGTTTTCAAGCACTCATGCCACATGATATTGGCAATTGCAGGATAGTTTGTCTCCGAGTCGCTGATCTTGAATCCGCCAACGTGGTTGAAGTGGGGCTTAAGGATTTCGTGAATTGGGTCCGGTGTGGTGTCTTCGTGATACCCAAGCAAAAGATCATGTTTGTTAGTGCCGCCCAACTCTGCAATCCAGTTGGCAAGACGAACGGCTTTTGCTTTGTCTTTATGACAGAACGCAATGACAAGAATCATTGTCCAAACGCCTCCGCGATCATAGAGCTAAACGGTTTTGAATTGCCAGTGGTTGCCGCCTGTCCTCGTTGCGTCAGAGAAGGCGAGCGTCCATGAATGGCTTTCAACTCCTTTTCCATTTCTGCCACCCTAGATTCCAGCGCAGCCTCACGTTCACGGGTTTCCAGAAACAATTCGCGATATACTGGCATGGACTTGGCCTCAATTACCGCTTCCACATCGGCATAAGGATTGTCCTGAATGTAGGCGCGTGCGCTTTCTACTACCCCCCTTGACTTGGTGTTCCAATCCTCATGCCCATCTACTTGATTTAAGATTTCCAGCTTTGATCGCATCCGTTTGGTCATGTCATCAAATTGCAAGAACTTGGTTTTTACAAACTCGCCATGCTCGGACAGCTTATCCATGCGCTCGCGTTCAATGCGATATTCCAGAGCTTGCTTGGCATTAGCACGATCATACTCGGCGCGGTCATGGATTTCATCCAGGTTGTCCATGATGCGGCTAATGCGACCGCCATCGGGATCAATTCCCATTTCGCGAAGTGCATTAGAACGAGCCTTGCCCCTCAAGTTAAGAGCAGAACTCATTTCGTCTGGATTGACTTCCATCTCATCCGCAAGTGCCTTGGCTTTACCAATTTCCTTTTGGCGCGGTTCAATGATGTCTCGTTTAAAGCTGTCTGTAAGCTCCAAATCAACGCGAGCAACACGCTCTTCGTAGTCAGCAATTCGTTTGTCGCGCTCAGAAAGGTGTTTTTCCAGTGTCTCAGGATCGCGGCCTTTGGATTTCCAATCTTCAATTTGCCGTTCTAGTTCCGCCCGCTTGGTGGATTCTTCTCGCGCTGTTTTCTTCAATGCCTCCCAGCCAGCTTTGCCCTTGGCGTCCAGTTTTGGTGGCTCGGCAATTTCATCCGCAGCAGTTTTTTCTGGCAGCGACTCTTCAACGGATCGGGTATCAGAGTCAGCCCTCTTGAACAAAGCGTCAGGAACTGACTTGGAGCTTTCTTTTGCAACCTTAGCTGGTTCCTGTGATATGCTTTCGGTTTCAACAGGCAAAGCGTTATCTCCGTTAAACGCATTTTCTAGTGCCGCACTAAACGGACTTGATTTGGTTTCGGTTGGCGATGTTTCTGCAATGGTGGTACTCATATTGTTTTGGTATTAGATGGTTTCTGACTCGGAGAATTTGTCGTCTGGTTCAAAGTGTTTGTCTTGCTCTGTGGAAAGGGAAACCAGAAAGGCCCGCAGCCGTTCGTGTCCACGAATCTCAGCAGCAAGCACAGGTCCGCCATGTAGCACGTCTGCATCACTTCGCGCTGTAATAATTCGCGAAGGGCTTTCGTCGTCTATCGCTGATAGCAACGCCGAGAATACTGGTTTGCCTGCCAGTTTGCGCCAGTCGGCGCCCCACTCTTTAATGAAATCTGCTTTAGTCATTGCTCATCGGTTCTTCAATTACTTCGGTTGTTTCCATCTCTTCGGTTTATTCAATTTTTGGTTTTTGTTTCTCCATGTCCATCGCGGTATAAGCGCGACTCTCTGCTGTAGAACGATTGATGTCTGCCGCAGCTTTGGCATCAGCCAGAGCCTTGTCAAATTGCGCCTGTTGCAACTTCATCTGTTGCTCAAACTGTTGCTTCTGTTGACGAAGCGCCATCGTAGATTGTTCCTTCTGCGCTTTTATTTCCAAATTGCCCTGCACCTTTGCCATCTCCGGCGTCGGCTGATCGGGCGGCGGTGGCGCGTCTTCTTTCTGTTGTTCCAGCATGGCTTGAATCTCGTCCTTAAACGCAGCCAATTCATCAAGCGCGCCATTGAACGCTCTGTATTCTTTTTGGCGTGTGGGATTTGAAGCCAATCTTGCAAGATGTTCTTCCGCGTGTTTACCTTTTGCTTCCAGACGGTCGTAACATTCTTGTGGTTCCTGCTCTCCGGCCTGACACATTTCCATGTCTTTCTGCATAGATGGAATATGAACTTCCAAGTGGAGAACGTGATTCTGTCTTGGAGCTACTATGGCCTGTGCTTCTTCGCCCAACATAGAGAACCCATTGTCCTCCTGCGCTGCCAACGCAGAATCGTTTGTAGCGTCTCGCCCAGTTGTAATGCTGGGAATGATTGAGTCCACACTGTGGTAACTTGTCATCACGGAAACAAACTGGCGCTTGATTTCGTTTTGTCCAATCTCATCAAAGCGGTCGATGTTTGCCATCAACTGATTGACAATTTCAATCCGCATAGCTGCGCTTCCTAGTCCGAGGGAACGATTAGCGCGGATGTTTGTAACAGCCTGCAATGCTTCGCGTTCAACCCCAAGTTTGTCGCAAAGCATATAGCATCGCTCTTGAAACTTTAACGCTTCTTTTGCGCCTGGATGATACGACTTTAAATTAGGGTTTGTCGCCCTACGCCACATTTCCGAATACTGCCGGTCTTTGCACCGCATGTAACGGTTATACAAACCTTTGGAAATCTTTGCCCGTTCGGCAGCGCGGATCATTGCGCCCTTGGCGGTTTCCTCCACCGTAGGAGCGCTCAAATCTTGCTGGCTAGATGCTGCCGTGTTCTGGATTAGCGTTTGCGTAAACGCAGCAGAAACCTGTAGCGCAGGGTTGATCCCCTGACTCATGTTCAATTGGAGCGGATTGATCCCGTTGGGGATGAAGTTGCCGCCACCCCATTTGACCATCTTAAAGTCTTCCAGCTTGGCGTTTGTGGTCGGTTGCCACATCGGCTTGATGCCCGTCACTACAAGATCGGCAATGCTGTTGTCAATCTGGTTAAGCAACGCACAGAACGGGTAGATGTCCGTGCCAAGCCCCTTGATGGAATGATACGTTCCGTCCGCCCCGATGTCGTAAGGGAACAGGCAAAGGCACTGGTCCCACCCCTCATACTTGCTTTCGCTGTCAAAAAGAAACGCGTAATCTGCCACCCCATCTTTTGCAGGAGCAATCTTTTGAGAAATTGTTCCGTCCATTTCCTCAACAAACAACGTGTAAAGCGAGATTCTTTTGGTCTGCGTTTGCGTCACGTAGATGTCGCCATTCTTAAACGCCTGATTCCACCTCTGCCAATCGCGATTCCAGCCGTAGGCATCGCTGTTGTTGTTGGCGCTATCCATGATGACAGATTTTACTGCCGCAACATTCCAGCCCGCTGCCGTTGCTGCCTTCTCGTTCTCAATCTTGCGCCAAAGCTGTCCTGCGCTCATTGGCGTAAAGACCATCGCCATCTCGCAATTGTCCAAAGAAATCTCGGTGCCGTCTGGGAAGTAGATGTTTCCAGCCAGAATTGCTTTTGGTCGCCAGTCCAAAGAATCCTCCCACGCCAAGATGCCAGGGCCATGCAGGAGCATCTGCAAGTCGCAAAGCTGGCTCATGTCATCAAACCCGCGCCAGTTGAAGACCATGTTGTGGAAATACTCAGCAAATCCACGCATCAATTCTGCGTCCTGCGCCGAGTCGGCATATTCCAAATCGCCGTCAATGCACAAAGGAACCTCGCACACCATATCAAAGAACGGCGTCCATGCGTTCATAATGTTCCCGCGATGCCGCTTAAAGTTTAGATTGGAGTCGTTGCCGCGCCCGGCCCGAACAAGATCATTCTGCGCCTTTGGCGCGTTGCCGTCAAATGCGCCTTGAACCTTAGCGCGACGAGCAGCCCGCAGCCTGTCGTCGTTGACAAATCGCTGACAGATCTTTAACGCATGTTTAGGGTCCGAGACGCGAGATTTTACCACCTCACCCGACTCGGTCAGGTCAGCAAGTTTTCCGTCTGGAGTCTCTTGGTTATACATCTGTAGGTGGTTTTTACGTTATTTACGTAAGTAGTCAATTTGTTTCTGCGTCCAACGCCTCAATTTCTTGTTTTTTCCAGCATTTTTGTGGGAAAAGCCCCATCATTTCTGGTGTAACACCACGTTTCAGATGTTCAATTGGCACCCAGACCTGTGCTTTGTTGCTGCATTTGCACACCGAACAGGCGTGGAGGTCCAAATCTATGGACGTTCCCTCACCGCCAACAACGGAAACAATCAGTTCCGCAAGCTCTGTGCAGTCTCCTCCACATGGCCTAGAGTATTTAGCGTTTCGGCTGCATAGAAAACAGATGGCAGCACGTCGCTCGGCTTCGGCCCGATCCACAGTTTGGCGTCCACCAGCAATGAATGACGCCATAACTTTTGTGCCGTTCCATATATCGCGCCAGTCTAAATCAACTCCGTCAACCGAAATACCGTCACCAGAACAAAAACGGCGGGCGGTCTTTGCTCCAAGCTGCTCGCAGATGTATTGCTCGATGTCTAGCTCGTCAATTGGCGGGAAACCGTTGGCGGTGCAGTAGTCACGAACTTGCCCAAGCAAGAGGGAGTATGTGCCACTGTTGAAATTGTGGCCGGTAGCTGGGTGTTTAAACGGGTATCCCCCAGGCGGCACCATTGTTTTGTTGGTTAGCGTCATCTCGTTCATATTGCAAAAGCTGAATTTGAATCTTCGTAGTCTGATTCGTTTCCTTCCATGTTCATTTTCTCAGCAGCCGCGTTCCAAGCGGTTGAATCTATCACCACATTGTCCGCTACGCTTGCTGGCATAATCCCCTTCTTGCGAAGCACAAAGGCGGCAATGCAGGCTGCATCCGCCAAATCGGGACTGCGAGACTTGAGCTTCTTCATCTCGCTCTTGGGCAGCACATGAGTCTTGTTGTTCTTACGGACGTAATCGCGGGAAGTCAACTCGCGGATTGTGTCGGCGTCGGTAAGCCCTCTCACCTGTCCGCCTTCAATAAATCTACGCATTGAATACCAGATTTCCGTCACTTTGTTCCCGTAAAGCTCATGCCACGTCGTTGGTCGATCTGCGGATACCGCCGTCTTTTCCGCTGCTCCACCAAACTCCACGGGAATAATGTCGCGTGACCAGCTTCCCGACATAATGCCAAACGGACCGGCACCCTCGCCTGTTACGTCACACGCCAGGTTGTGGGGTAGAATTGGATGCGGCTTGCCGTCAATCTTGTAATTTCGGCATGTCTCTTCCACGGCAGCAGCAATGCCGTAGTGAATGAAGCGTTTGTCCTGCGTCATGTCGATGTTCACAATGACCGGGGCTTGAAACTCAATGCCTTTAACGCCGCTGGCAAACTCGCCAAACTTGAACGGATAAAGCACGCGCCTGTCGCCGCCCTCAAACGCTACGTCAAAGCCAGCGCCCATCTCCCAGCGCGCCTTCCACATAGCTTTGTCAGCAGTATTGAACTGTGACAGCAGGAACGCATCCATGACCGTTGTGGACAATCCAGACGGTGCCCAAAAGCCTCGGCACTCACGCCAGTAGTCAGGGGTGTTCTCGCCGCCAAAAAATCGCGCATCCTTTTCCAGCTTCTTGCGTCCGATGTAAAAGTGATACTTGGCCGGATTATCCAAGGATGGCGACTTGTGACCATCCAAATGCACGCAACAACCGCCCAACTTGGTCAGCCAGAACTCGTCATTCACCGTAACGCTGTTCCAGCCGTCCACCGGCTCACAGTAAATACCGTGTTGGTCAGAATAGTCAGTGGCGTTGCCTAGCCCAATAAATTGAAACTCCATTGTGCCGGAATCCAAGTTGCGACACGCCTTGGCAATAGCCTCGGGCATAGCCGTCATCTCATCCGTAACAACAAATACGCGACGGTTGTGAATACCCTTGATACGCCCAACCGCGTTGTCCACAGAACCTCCTTGATCGACTGCACGCCCAAAGATCGCGCTTTTCGTATCCTCACCGCTCCACCGGATAATGGTGTCTGATGGCACAATTTGTAGCCAGCCAATTGTGGGGTCAGACAATGGCTGCTTACACTTCTGTATCCAGTCCACCAGTTCGCTCCAGATACGCTGCTTAAGCGCAGTAACGCTGGTTGAGGTCAACATACAGGTTGTATGCTCGCGGGCGCACAGCCAGTTGCAAAGAACCCACAACGCGGCCCTAGAACTTTTGCCCGTTCCCGCCGCTCCTGTAGCTGTTAATTGCTCCCACCACGGATAATCGGATTCAATCTTTGCGCCAATAGTTTGTTCAACAGTTTCTTTCGCACCGCACAACGCACCAAAGAACAAGTCACTCCACCTGTCCCACATGAATAGCGGTTCCGGCCAAAGCTCAGTAACAAGACGCTTAAACCATTTTAGTTTTTCCTCGCCTTTACCAAGTCCAAACTTGGTCAGGCACAGGTGCCACGGCTCGTAACCGGGAGGCAACGCAAAGTTGTCGTAACTAATGCGCGGCGCAGGCTTGGCTTTTAATGGCACTGCAATCATCTGCGTTGTTTTATTTGTTTTCTTTTTACACGCGTTCGCAAGTAAGGAAAATTCATCTCAAATCGCTCCCATTGGTTTTCCGGTTCTCGTTGAATTGGCTTGCCTTTTGAATCCTTATCTAAGGCTCTTGCAGTTTCTTTAATAAATTGAGGCACAAAACGTCCGGTTATACCTCCACCAATGCTTCCAACATCTGGTTTGTCGCGGAAAGCGGCTATGTCAAGCATTTCGCTAACCATAGGGGCTTCCTCTAAGACTCCAAGATAAGCTGCCAAAGCGCCCACTTCAAGTCCTTGTGTCTTACTATCACTTTTTTTAAGTTTGCTGTTTGCTACTCGACGAAGCGTAGCTCCAATTTGCACTTGTTCTAAAAGCGGATTGTGAACCATCCAGCGCGGAACATCAATACCATAAAATCGCATTCCGCCAAACTCTACATCATTGTCATTGCGTTTTTGTCCACGCGAATAATAACCACCAAATGAATTAGGCATAACAAATCCAATTGCCAATAATGTTGCACCTAGTGATCCGCGCGCTAGATTTTGGATTATTATGTCAACTTCTTCTGGTTTTAAATTTTCAAGTCCTTTGCGAAATCCCTCTCGTAAATTAAATTCACCAGTTGCTTTTTTCTCCATAAATATGCCGCGCAGTCCAGCATTGCCAATACGAGCTGGGGCCATAAGTGTTCCAAATGAGTATTCAAAAATGCGAGCTACAATATTAGTAGGAATTTTTACAATTGGCAGCGAAAAATCAGCTGCAAGTTTTAAAACTTGAGCAGAAAACATTGGTTCGCCACGTTCGTTTTTAATTTTTCCAAGGTATCCGAGCGCAGCTTTATATGTATTTGCTACCACATTATCCTCGCTAAAAATTGAAGGTTTAGCCGCGCGTTTATATGCTTCCTGCCCAATACGAAGTTGAGTCATTGGATCGCGCGGATTAAATACCTCACCACGTCTTGCAGATGCCTTTGCTTCACTTTTCATTTGATACTCAAAATATCGCACCCAAGCATTGCGCGCAGCCGGAGATTTTAAAGCATAGTGCATGTTTCCTAAATAGTTTTTTAATTCAGGTGGCATTACACGCGGATCGCCATAAAGCAAATCAATATCAGTGTTGCCAGTTTTAAAGGCGTCCTTTGCATCTTTAATAAAGTTTCTAAAAGTTTCCGTCACAGCTTTTATTTCTGTTTCTATTGAAAACTGGCTACGCGTAGTCGCTTTCTCACGAATAGAACGTGGTAGGATTTTAGAAACCGCAGCGCCAACAGCTTGTTCAATTGGAGCAGCAGCTATAATTTCTGCCGCTGCACTGGTCAATTTTCCAATTATTTTTGCACCAGCCAATATTGCCGTGCGTGACCATTCGGAAATACCTTCAAATATCTTAACAGAGGTTGTTCTGTTCTTGCGTTCATAAGCTGCTTCTGCCTGTTTAAATTTAAGTTCCGTACGTTTATGCTCCGCCCGTAGCGTATTCAACTCCATGTCCGCCTTAATTTCCTCCGGAGTCAATGGCACAGGCTTGGCAGCTTTGGCTTCCGGCTTGAACTGGTCAGTAAAACGCCGGATTGTCTTGTCGGCGATGGAGCGCGTAAGCCGGGCGCGCTCGGCGCGGAGCGAGCGCATGGCTGGCGATAGCTTGGGCGCGGCGTCACGGCGCATCTGCGCAATGGTTTCGTTGATAGCTTTTAACTCTGCTAGCGCGTCCGTCTGTGCTTTGTCGCGAACCGTGGGCTTGCCGGTTTCCGGCTCGATCTGGCCGCGTGCCAGACGGTCTTTGGCCGCGTCAAGACGATCCTGAATTCGCTGCAATTCCCGGATGTGCTCCGGCGTCTTGGGGTTCGCCGCCTCGCGCATCTGCGCCTTGCGTTCGTTGAGAGCGTCAATCTCCTCCTGAATCTTCGCCTGCTCCGCCGTGGCGGCTGTTGGGCGTCCGGCCTTGGGGTCTATCTTGCCGCTGTCCACTTCCTTTTGCAGTGCGTCCCGTCGGCGGATGAGAGAGTCGAGCTTCTTCTCGTCAATGGTCTTTCCGGGAACCTTGTCGATCTCGGCACGTAGTTTTCGCATGGCATCCAGTTCAGAACGCTTTTGCTCGTTCTCCGGTGTGTCGTTATTTCGGCGCTCGGCACGGTCACGGCGCACGCCGGTTTCCAACTCCCGGTTGACCCTCTCAATTTCCTTGTCAAGCGCCCTGCCGATTGCCTCCGCCTTTTTCGCCGCCGTCTCGCCGCTCAGTTCGCGCGCGTCGGCGATCATATTGCGCAACATCTCGTTGCGGTGCTGTTTCGCGGCGGTTTCGGCAGTGACCGGCCCTTCCCTTTTGCCCGGCTTGGGTTTCTCGCCGTTTTTCAGGATGTCCGCCAGCTTCTCGCCTGCGCTGTCGAGCGCGGCCTGGGTCTTGCGCTCCTGCGTTGCCGAGTCGAGGTCACGCAAATGCGCCACTTCCGCCTGTGCGGCGGCGGCTTGGTCACGCGCCGCCTGAATCCTCTGGTTGATCGGGCCTTGCACCTTTTCCTTGGTCGGAAAGATGCCTTTTTCCGCATCGGCTGCGCGTTTCTTCCAAGTTTCCGCGTTGCGCTCGGCAATGATCGTGGCGCGGCGAAGCTGTTCCTCCACCGTGATTGGTTCCTTTGGGAAAACTTGGTTGTATTCCGCCTTTTTTGCGTCGCGCTGCGCCTGCAAATCCTTGGCTTCCGCGTCATACTCCACGCCGCTCTTGTCGCGGATAATGCGTTTGCGCGTGGCAAGCGCGAGGTTCAGTTCCTCGATCTCGTTGCGCAGCCGGTTCTTGACCGTCTCCATTGCGGTCTTGTGCGCCTTCTCCGGGTCAACCGGCTTGAGTCCCTTTTCCTTTTCGAGTCGTGCCGCCTCTTTCTCCGTGATGCGCGCCTGTGCGGTCGGTGGCTGGCGTCCTTGTCCAGTATTCTGACGCGCTTCGTTCAGGTCGCGCACGCCCTCCAACTTCAATGCCGCCCGGCGCTCGCCGGTGACATTAGCGAGCGTGACCGTTGCCGGTTCGGTGCTGGCCGGTTTCCAGTCGCCGTAGCCCGTCCACGCCTTTCCGGCCTCGCGCTCGGTGATGTCCGGGATGACCTCCTTGAGCGCCGCGTGAACCGCGGCATCGATGTCCTCCATTTTCGTCATACCTTCGTCAATGAACTGTTTCGCTAATGCGCGGGCGTAGGGATGCAGTTTCTTGGAAAGCTCGTTTCTGTTCTCGGTGTTTTTCACCACTTCCTTCATTCCCTCAACGGTGGACGCGCGTTCCGCCGCAATGTCGCGCGGGGCTTCGGACGCCATGTTTTCGACCTGCGCCTTGGATTGCTCCCAAAGTTCTTTTGCGTGAGGTTTGATCCAGTCCCCAAGTTCCACCGCCATTTCCGCACTCCACTTGGTGAATTTAACAGCGCCCTTCGTCAGCTTTGCTGCTCCGTAAATTGCCGCGTCGGCCAGAATGGTAAGATCGGGTGCGCTACCAAGCTGTCCTCCTATCTTCTGCCTGATTCGGATTAGTGCTTCCGCTGCCTTGGCGTCGGCATAGGCAATGACCTTTTCGCCAAACGGCTTATTCGGCGCGTAATCATTGGGAATACGTTCCTTTGCCGCAGCTTTGGCGGGCTTTTTTCCAGCTTCCGTTAGCAAATTTTCCAATTCCGAGATGCGATGTTTCTGCTCGTCGCTCTTCAAATTTGCTTTTTCTCGCTCTGCAATGACGGCGGCTTCCGCTTCGTGCTTTGCAGCATCCTCTTTTAGTTTTTCCAAAACTATTGCATCTGCCGGACTATTTGGATCAAGACGTTCACCTTTGGCTGCTTCTATTTTCCGTCGTAATGCGTCAAAAGTAAAATCATCACGTAACATTTGTTGCCAAAATTGACCAAATCGTCCCCACGTTGAACGCGCATCCTGAGCTGCTTCGTCCAATTTGCGAATTTTTTCGTTAATTTCAGAATACGTAATCCTTGCAGCATTACGCTCCAACTGTGAAAGATCTGGATCAACACTTCTATTAGCAGCATCCTCGCGTTGGCTTTTAAGTTTACTCCGATCCACCAACATTACCGCCCCATCTTGAAGAGAAATAGTTCGTTCCTGCGGGTTTTCGGAAGTTAAACGAGCCACAATCTCGCTGCCCTTATTTGGATTCTGTTCCAATACCGCTTCCGCATTGTCAAGCGTGGCAATGTTCTCAATCTTTTCTTCTTTTGTTACCGGATCAAATCCTTCAGTTGCTCGTTCTTGATTCACTACAGATTCTTTATTAGATGTAGCACTTGCTTTTAACCTGGCCTCCATTGCATCTCGTTCCGCTCCACCCATTCCACCAACACCAGCCTGCCGCAATGCCTCCTTATCAGCCGCAGCCTTTGCAACTTCCGCCACCGACTCAGGTTTTGGCGCAACCGGTGAAGCAACCTCCAGCGCAGAGGGTGCAGCAGGCGCGGGGGTGGCTGGTTCTCCAAACCGCTTCACAACATCCGCTCTAGATGCCTCTAAGCTGTCGAGATATTCCTTAGCGCCTGCCTCTGCGGAGCGCATCTTCATGTTGCCTGTGCGCGCGTGAATGTTCTTTGTATTGGCAAGCGGAGTCGCCTTCCGAATTGCTGCATTGTTCGCCTTAACGGATGCAATTCCTTCCTTGGCTTTGATAATGGCCGCGTCCAACTCAGACAGCCGCGATGAAAGCTGTTCCGGTGTCGGCGCGGTACCATCGTGCTCGAACCACGTTGCTGCCTTCGCCCCCGGCGCAGCCGCCTGCTCCGCAACAGCCCCGCCAGTCGCGGGAGCGGGTGCAGCAGGCACGGTGGGGGTGGGTTTGCTCGTCTCGGCAAGTGCCTCTGCCGTCTTGGTTGCTCCCGCCGCCGCCACTTCGACGACAATCGGGTCAGGCACTTCCGCTGTTCTGCTCGGTAGCACCGCCTGTGCGACGGATGTATTACTGTTGTTTTTTTCTAAAGCAGCATTTTCCAATGGGTGTAATGTGTCCTTCCAAACCACCCCACGGTCTTTTCCGTTTGGACTTATTACTCTGCGAAATTGTTTTCCTGATTCGCTTGTTTTCCACTCCCCATCAAATTTCCATCCAGTAATATCAGCTTGTCCAATCGTATCGTATTGAGATCCTGTAACATTTACTTTTTCAAGCGGATTGTTTTTATTTATTCTGCGCTTTCCAAGACCAAGCGCGCGCCCCTGTTCTGTATAGATTAAATCTCCATGCGCCTCTAGTTCATCTCTAATTGCCTTGCGCTCTGGAGAACCAATAGTTGATTCGTCAGCCTGAATAGCGTCTCTCTTTGCCAGCAATGCGTCTTGTTTTTCCCACCAGTCTTGAGACGCCTTGCTTTCGTATTGGTATTCAGGGGTGGCTTGAGACGCGGAACTTGGTTGGCCGCTCGGTTCTGCAAGGGGCGCAGGTCGAGTGGGCGCAACCTTATCCGCAGCAGCAGCGGCATTTGGTACAAGCGCATCCGCCCTTCGCTTTAATTCGTCAATAATGATACGGGGCGCATCATCATGTAGATTCTTAACAATATTCAGGTCTGTTAAGGAAACGGCAAGTAATTCATCCGGTGCCTTGGATATGATATCGCGAGTTTTGGATAACAATATGAAATCCGCATCACTTTTAACATGCGCCGCCGCTGCGGCTGTCATTAGTCCTGTAAATCCAGCGCCAACAAGTGCCGCCCCCGCCCTCTCCATGTCACCTTCTTTATATGCGGTGTATGCTTCTTTACCCTGTTCGACCGTACCTTTACCCATCTCTACCGCAAAGTAAACCGAAGCCGCTTTTTGTAGCGCAGCGGGCGCTCCGCCAAGGCCAATGGCAATCAGCGCATTTGTCGGCGTGATTAAGTTTTCAACATTGGTTGAAAGTGCGTCTATGCCTGCGCTTCCGGTTCGCGGAATCAACCCACTAAATATCGGAAGGTCCATTACTTGCGTCACGATACCCTTGTCTCCCATGCCTAATCCAGCTAATCCCTGTTCTTCCTGTTGTGGTGGTTCCGGTATGTCACCAAATATTGTATGCACAATTTTTGGCGGTCCATCTTCTACGCCATCAGCCGCATCTTTCTCTGCATCCTGTTGTTTTTGCCGCTCATCTTCTGTAAGTTCTCGCGGAGCTTGAGGCTTTAGTGGACCTTGAGTTAGTTGGAATAACGGATTTAAAGCCTCGTTATAACTTCTTTCACGAAGTGCGCTTTCCGTTGGGCGATTAAATTCGTCAGCCCTGGCGTTCTGAGATGCAATAACTTCTGGAGTCCATTCTCCATTTATAGGGTTAAGAGCCGGAACCGCGTTTGTCGGCGCAGCCTTTGCATACGAAATATTGTAGTCCCCTGTATTTACAGATTGAGAGGGCGCAGGACTATCTGGTGCAGTAATAAGCGCGTTTGGATCGAATGTAGCAAAGTCTTGCGGAGTGCCAATGGGCTGACCAACTTTAACAGGCATTGTAGCCGTAAACGATGGCGCTGGAAATTGGGGCGCTGGCGCTACTGGCCCAACTGGTTCATCCAGAAATGTTACTCCAGTTGCAGGTTCGTCATCCAGAAATGTTACGCCAACTGGCGCATCTTCCAAAAAAGTAAACGCCATACGTTAGTCTAGCCGGGCGCGTCCAGGCTTTCCGGTTTTAGGGTTAATGAGAATAATGATGTCTCCAGACTTGGCTCCGTTTTTACGAGCATCTGCTTCGCTGGCATACTGTTTTGGTTCCGTTACTACAGGACGCGGTGCATTATGCTCCTCCGGCGTGATAGAATCAGTTTTTCCAGTAGGTTTGTCAGTGCGCTTCCAGCCATCTCTTTTTGCAAGCTCTTCTGCAAGAACAATGGGCCATTCGGGATTTGAAAAAAAATCGGCATTACCGGTTTCTCTTAGATTTTTGTAAGTCTTCATGTATGCGGTATTTTCCGCCGAGTCCTTGACCCCGAGCGCGGGGTAAAGACGCTGGATTTCCAAAAACGCGTTGGTGATAATCACCTCGTTATCTATGACTGTTCTGGAGGTCCCGCTGGGCGCAGCAGGCGCAGCAGCAGGCGCAGCAGCAGGCGCAGCAGCAGGCGCAGCGGGTGCGGCGGGTGTAGGCATACCGTTTGGACTGCCGACAGTAGCTTGCGGTTGTTCTTTTGCTGCTGGCATCTCGCTAGGTAAACGCACTTTTAATGCGCTTTCAGCTTCGTCGCGTCTTGTCCTCGACTCATTAACGTCGTCGTCAGCAGCTTTTATTAAGTCATTTGCTGCGCTGATTAAGTTCGGGTTGTTTTCTTTTGTTGCAGAGTCAAGCATAGCCCCAGCTCTTTCTCGGCGTTGGCGCGCTTTTGCAAACTCAACCAATGAAAGTTTTCTTTCCTTTTCCAACGAAACCATTTCCATTTTTGCCTCCGCTGCATCTGCTTTTGCTGGAGTCTCCATTGTTATTCCTTTAGAGGTAAATTTTGTTGGAATTGCTCCAGCTTTAGTAGCTGCCTCACTAATCCTAGTGCTTTCCTCAGTTTCTTTGTTTCGCGCGCGTTCTTCTTTGGCAAGTAGATCTTCTCTTTCTCTGCGCGACTTTGCAATTGGAACATGATAGTTAGCCCATTCCTGTACAGTTTTGCTTTCAAACGCATCTGGATAGCCTGCCATCATACTCTGATATTGGGTGTCAAAAGAAGGTCTGTTTGGGTCCATTCCTTGGGCAGCATTTAAAAATCCATTGGCGTCACTTATTACTTTTAATTCACGTTTTGCTTTAGTCAGTTCGTTATTTTCTGCCAGTTTTGCTTTTTCTTCGGCAATTTTAATTTTAAAATCAGCAAGCTCTCCTGATAGTCCAAGGCGTGACCTTGCAATTTCTGCATTTGCACCTGCGGCTTCTGCCCGTTGTTTTAACGTAGCCTCGTTAAATGCAGCACGCTGATCTAACGCACGTACTTTGGCCCGTTCGTCCGCCGGATAATTGCGCGCAAGATTTCTTTCGTATGACTGATCCGAACTTGGTTCCTGCTCTGGATTTTGATCAAAAGGTGATATCATTAGTCGTAGTTTCCGTAAGATGAGTTGCGGGCTCCTCCAATTCCTCTTGCAAAACGTTGCGCTACTTCGGTGCTTTTGGGGTTCATTCTGATTGCACGCCGAGCCGCTACACGTTCCGATGCTCCTGGAGCCGTTGGCGTAGGTCTTTGAGAAAGAGTTCCGCTTCCCATTGGTCTTGGTTGTAAAAATGGGCTTTCGTAGGTTCTGCCGCCTCCTGGCCGATCATTCAGCGCTGTCCCATACGGGTCTGTCTTAGCGATTTGCGGCGCAAGCGCACCACTCTGCCATGCATTAAGAGTAGACCCCCGCATTTCTATTGGAGAAAATCTAGGACTCATGTCTGCTGTTCCAGCTTTTTCCATCTCGGCAATGTCTTGCGGAGTTGGCGCAGTTGGCGATGAATTATCATTATAAAAAGAAACGCCATATTGGTTTGCTTCTTTAGCAAGAAACATTGGGTCAAGGAATGGCCCGCCCCTAGCTTGATCTCGTTTGTAATCACTTACAAACATTCTGTTTTCTGGCGTTCCTTCTTTGCCAATATTTGGAAATCTTTTTGTTATGTCTTGTTGCCATTTAGACTTTGGCGCAGTTGTAATATCGTTAGGCCGATAAGGACTAATTCTTTCCCCTTTTTCATTATAAACTCCAGGCGAGCGATTATCACTTTCTACTAGTTTTCCATTTTCATAAACTCCCGATGGGCGATTATTATTGAGGTATCTTGGTGCTTCCATAATTTATACTAAGTTTGATACTGCGCTCATGCTAAGACCGGGATCAATTTGAAGAACGCCGTATTCGTTTCCTTGGTTGAATTGCCCCATGCTATCATCCAACGCTTGAAACGCCTTGGCCCACAGCACATCCGCGTTGTCGGCTTGCTCATCCACAGCGTTGTAGGCGCGGATGCCCATCTCTAGGGCCGGGTAGCAATCTGGCGTTACAATCGTGCTGTCAGCCGTCGCCCACACGTAGCGTTTGCGGGCAAATCCCCTGTATTCGTAGGTGTCAAGCGTTGCGATTTCGCCGGTCAATTGATACTTCCGAAGCCCACCAACGTCGCCCATGTCGAAGGCAACCACACCGCAAACGTCTGTTGGATCGAAATATCCCGGTCCACCCGTTTGCCAACGATATTGCATTGACTTGATGTCCACCTTTGTCCAGCAACCAATATCTGGTGGCGTAAAATCCTCGGATGCCGTCAATGCGTCTAGCCGTAAATACGAAGCGTCCAGCGTGATTACGCCGTTGGATGAGGTCAAAGTCGCTTCGGTGTGAAGCCCCGGCCACGTTCCTTTTAGCCAGAATTGCTCAAGCACCTCGTTGATGCGTTGAAGCTGCTGGACATTGCTCATCTGCCCATTCTGCGTCAGGAAAAGGTTAAACCTCGACCCTGTGAGACGTGAAACTGCATTGGCAATAGTGAAGGACACCCCTCTTTTGTATTTGCTTTTTTACGAAGATCAAGTAAAAATTCCGCTCATGGCACTTCTTGGCAAGCTCACGTATATTAAGTCCTACGACGCCGACAACACAGACTACCCGATTCTCGGCATCCTGTGCGACCCGCGTGCCCCCGGCTACTCCGTTCCAGCCGACCTAGCGCCGCATCCCGACGACGTAAATTGGCCGAATCACGTCTTTCATGGCGCTGCTCCCGCAGAAAACGATGGGCGCGTCATGTGGTCCTACTCGATTTTTCCCGGCCCGTGGGTCACGAGCACCAAAATTGATCGCGACAGCAAAATCGTCACGGTTAAGCGCCGGAGAAATATCAAAGCCGACATTGCCAGTTCTGAAACGGTGGATTCAGGCGTGTTGATTCGCAACTTTTACGAGCAGGAAAACGATGACCTTATCGCCACGGAAATCAACGAAACCCGAGATTTGCCGGGAACAGCATGGATACGCGCCGAAGTGGATGGAGAGACTGGCAGCGAGGTTTTGGTCACGATGCAAATAATTGCTAAACCGACCCTGCCATTCACTCAAGTTGCTGGAAGCGAGATTGCCTACCAACCAATTTCAGCCGTTCACGGCACTAAGATCACCACTTCGATGACCGGCTTTGCTTCCGTTACGGTAGTGGATTATCCAACTGGCAACATGAGTGCGCCGCCGTTGATTGTATCTGCTGCAATTACCTCAACAGCATCCCGAGACGGAACTCCAGCAATTAGCATTGTATGGAACAAACGCTCTGCTAAAACTCGCGAAGTCAAAATGACGCGGACCAAGGTTTATGGAACGCAAGCAAACATGCTGACCGCGCAAGGTTTGCTGACACTAGAAAACCCAGGAGTCATTGACGTAATTCGCGACCCTTGGTTTGTGCCAGCTATTCGTGAAACAAACGTGCTGACCAACGCAGTAACTCTAGATCCATATACTACTGGCACGGAAAATCCCAAATGGCCCTTTGCTGCGGAAACAGTTTCATGGGCTGCTACTACTCCACCAGCCACCGGAGTAGGTGGCTACATTGGAAGATTTGTAGTGATTTCTGCCAATGTTGAATACTGGAAATACAACCTTTGGCGGCTAACTAAAATTGAAGCTACGACGTTCTAATGGAAGAACTTGATTCCACGTTAAACCAAATTCGGCGGGCTGTTCCTGCCGGACTTCCAGAACCAAATTCTGGCGGGTCTTCTGATTATCCAGGAGGCAAACAATACCCAGCGTTAGATATACCAGATAAACTAAAGCTTCATCCTTTTGAGGTTTATGGTGCTGGATTTACGTCAGACGCACTAACCTCTATTTTTGCTTATGTGCGGCGCGGATGGATATTTTTGGACGAAGGCAACCTGACACTGACCGCAGCTATTACCGGAATTGATAGCAAGATGACTCTAACAAGCGGCAACTGGGTTTGGCTTGAGATGACATTTAGCTTTGCCGGAGCAATTACCGCAGGCCCAACTCTTACGTGGGGATCAAGCGCAACAATGGGAAACTCAATGTATACAAATACTGCTGGTGTAAGCAACATTTGGCGGCAACCCATTGCTTATGTGAGAACAGTATTTACTGGCAAAAGCACGGTTAATTCAATGCCAGATGCGCCGTTCCCCGATCAAGGGGATTTTCCAGACTTGAAGCCGAGTCTCCGTATTGACCAGCTTACCAACACCCACCTGCAAAAGGCTCGCAAAATGGATTCTGCTGGTGCGCTTATTTGGGGTCTTGTTCCGAACTGGGCATGGACAGCAGGCACCGGGCCTACTGGTCCTACTGGACCTACTGGACCTACTGGTGCAACTGGTTCTATTGGGCCTACTGGACCTACTGGCGCAATTGGGCCTACTGGTCCCACCGGGCCTACTGGACCTACTGGTCCCACCGGGTATTAAAATATGACCCCTATTCGCATTGCGGTTTATACAATTGCCCGCAACGAATCACAGTTTGTGGAGCGATGGGCTGAATCCTGCAAAGATGCTGACTTTCGGATGATCCTTGATACCGGCTCAGACGACGATACCGTCAACCGCGCCCGCGCACTTGGCATTACCGTTCACTCAGCAAACATAAGGCCGTGGCGTTTTGACGATGCCCGTAACGCTGCGCTTGCCCTTCTTCCGCCTAATGTTGACCTGTGCGTCTCGTTAGACATGGATGAAATCCTTTTGCCAGGATGGCGAGGAGAGTTGGAGCAGGCCTATATCCAGGGCGGAACGCGTATCGCCTATAACTACGCATGGACAGTAGATGCTTCGGGAGAGCCCGCCCACACTTTTCGCACCGACAAAATTCACGCCCGCTTTGGCTACCGTTGGCGTCATCCTATCCACGAAGCCCTTATGCCAACCGGAGATGAACAGCGACATGAATCTTCGATTTGGATCCATCATCTTGCCAACAACTCCAAACCTCGCACCCAATATTTGCCGCTCCTTGAGATGGCTGCACGCGAGTCCCCTGAATGTTCCAGAACACTTTTCTACCTTGGTCGCGAATACACATTCCACTCCCAACTAGCGGACGCTGCTCCAGTCTTTAAAAAATACCTCACCCTTTCCACATGGCCCGTTGAACGTGCCGAAGCCTGTTTGCATCTTGCCAAGTGCGAACCTCAAAACCGCATTGACTGGTTGAACAAGGCTTTGGCCGAAGCTCCGCAACGTCGTGAGGTTTTGTGCGCTCTCAGTCAATATCATACCGACATCCATAATTGGGAGGCATCATGGGGCTTTGCAATGAGCGCATTGAAAATTACCGAACGACCAACAGACTATTTATGCCAACCCGACGCATGGGCATGGTTGCCGTTTGATCTGGCTGCAACTGCCGCCTACTGGCTTGGCTTGAAAAATACTGCCATTGAGCTTGGCGAAAAAGCTCTTGAGTTCATTCCTGATGATTCCCGCCTTCAACGCAACTTGAATTATTACATGGGCGAGCAACAGGCTTTTCCTTAGACGACCAGACTTGTTGCTCCCGGTGGAGCTTTAGTTCCCCTTTTTGGCGCACTCAAACCACACTCGCCGCGCAAGGTCAGCAATGTGGCGCGGATTACGGCGGCACTGAAACAGCACCAAAAACTCTACGGCCAATGAACCGCAGATGGTGCAGGTGACGGGTTGTGGTTGACTACGTTTCACGACAGCCTCCAAACGCGCACAAAGCCCTCTCCCGTCATCCGCCGCGTGTCGCCGCCATGATTGCGCCAATACGCCTGCACGCACAGCGCCTCGGCACAATTCGCGCAGTCCAGATACATACCAACGGTTAGGGAACGGGCTGCGACGCTAAGGCGGGGTGTCCAAGCGCGTTTGGCGGGGGCTTGAGTGGGAAGTGAAGATATGCTCATGGCCAGAACATCCACTTGACTAAAGGTAAAGTCAAAGATAGAGTTGGGTATGAACGAGATTTTGCAAAACTTTCAGTGGATTTCCCTTGGAATCGCCGGGAAAGAATATGAACAGCGCCTTCAGCAACGTCGTCTCCGAGAGAAACAAAAATCGACAAAACAAGATCGAGTTCAGTTTGTCATGGATTGCCGCAAAAAAGGCATGACTTTTCCGCAAATTGCCAAGGCCATGAATCGCTCGGTGAGCGCGGTTAGATGTCTCCGAAACCGCGCTGTGTGGGGAAAGGGAGTTTAATTACCGCTACGCCCTTTTTGCTCAACTCGCCATCGTTTGTAGCGATCTACTATCAAAACGATTTCTAGGCCCATCTACGGCCCTTGGCGGCGGTCCTCCTGTTCTTGCTCCGTTTGCAGGAAGATCAGGAAAGAGCCTCGACAACATCATCCAGCGTCAATCGGTTGAACTTGCACTTCACTCCCGTCTTCTTGTCGCACTCGCACTTCCCACCGTCAGAAGGGAAAAAATGGGCTATGTATTCGTCAAACAGCTTTTCTTGGTCATCGGTCATTTGACAACCACTGTAATCCCCTGTAACTTTGCGTCAAGTTTTTGCGTATCGTTTAACGACGTTCCTTCAAAAATTCACGCCTTATCCCTCGCTGCGTTGTCCGGGGAAATACCAAACAACGCCGACCGCAGCCCGCGTAAGGGCTGCCAGTCATCAGCTAGATCATAGGAGTGCTCCGGTCGCCAAACCGACACTCAGCGGCTAAAAACCGTCACGGGCGAAATCAGGTGTCGCGCCCCCACCTTCATTGATCAAAAAGCACTCGGGTTGAACCGGGGGTCTGCTGTTTGGGTGAATTACCTTTGTGGTATTTTGGCTTCCTGTACCCTCATCACAACCACCGCCTAGCACAGAACAGCCGTAGGAATCCGCGCTGTTGCCTACTGTAAAACTTGATTTTACTCGACGGAAGTTAAGAGGGGTCACGTATGGCGCGCGCGCGCAA
>Ga0194051_1000078_pt1 | contig 48589 bp, 57 predicted proteins | sample SepL2320m_MetaG_FD_161275 | JGI IMG/M metagenome (GOLD analysis project Ga0194051, IMG submission 161275) | Anoxic zone freshwater microbial communities from boreal shield lake in IISD Experimental Lakes Area, Ontario, Canada - Sep2016-L239-20m | ecosystem: Environmental > Aquatic > Freshwater >... | reverse complement strand
CAACTGGAAACAAAGAAAGACTTGGACGAATCGTACGATTGCAAGCTAACAAGAGAGAAGAAGTAAAGAAAGTTTACGCCGGAGAAATTGCCGCTGCAGTAGGTTTGAAGGAAGCAAAAACTTCACATACTTTCTGTGATGAAGCTCATCCAATTATCTTGAACCCAATTAAATTCGCGGATCCAGTAGTGTCTCTAAGAATCGAACCAAAAACAAAAGCTGATCAGGAAAAGATGGGTATTGCACTTAAAAAACTTGGAGATGAAGATCCTACTTTCCGAATTTCATCAAATGTTGAAACTGGAGAAACAATTATTTCAGGTATGGGAGAACTTCACCTTGAAATTATGATCGATCGTATGATGAGAGAGTTCGGAGTAGAAGCAAACGTTGGTAAGCCACAGGTAGCTTATCGAGAAACAATTATCGGAGAAGCCGAGGCTGATCACAAATACGTTAAGCAGTCTGGAGGTAAGGGACAATACGGTCACGTAAGAATTAAACTTAAAAAATTGGAACCATGGCCAGCTGACAAAAAGATGCCAAAGAATATCCACCGATCAGAAGGATTCGAATTTATCGATTCAATCAAGGGAGGAGTTATTCCTGTTGAATTTATTCCTGCGGTTGAAAAGGGAATCATCGAAGCAATGCAAAGAGGAGTGGTTGCCGGTTTCCCAATGACAGACATTTCATGTGAACTATTATTCGGTTCTTACCACGATGTGGACTCTTCAGAAATTGCATACAAGATTGCCGCTTCTATGGCTTTCCAGGAAGGTGCACGACGCGCAAAGGCCGTTATTCTTGAACCTATTATGAAAGTAGAATGTGTGATGCCAGAACAGTTCATGGGAGACGTTACAGGTTCACTTTCATCTAAACGAGGTCAGATTGAAGGTATGTCAGACCGAGGATTGAACAAAGTGATTGATGCAATGGTGCCTCTTTCAGAAATGTTCGGTTACACGACTGATATTCGATCAATGACACAGGGACGAGGATCAATGACCATGGAATTCCATCACTATGATGTAGTGCCACCGAATGTGGAGAAGACGATTGTTGAGGCGAAGAAGTAGTATACAAAGTAAAACACCCGCAGAGATGCGGGTGTTTTACTTATATGACAAGTCATAATATGCAAGTTCTTGTTACCAGCAGACTACGTAGCTAGGATCAAGAGAGGGAGAACAGTCTGGTCCTGTGTTCCCAGGTTCTTTTGATGGGTTGTTGGTAACCATCCAAGCGATAGTGGATCTCGGTGCTGGATCATAGAAAGGGTCACTTGAAGACCATGTTCCTTCAGGGGCACATGCAGAAAGTAGTTTGTAATCTTTCCCTGTTGAAATGTACCAAAAAGATCTATGGTAACCAAAAGGGCTGCATGCTGGATTTGTGGACAGTCCACCCAATGGATCTTGGGGTAATTTTCCAATTACACCTGATGCTACTAATCCAGGGATCCAATCTCCACCGTTATAGCCTGCTGTTCCTGGGTCGCCACTTGGACTTGAAGTATACCAACCCATTCCATTCGTAGACGGGTATTGTCCATTCTTTGTGTAGTAAATTTCCAAAGCATTTCTCAACTGTATCAATTCTTGTTTTCTTATAGAATCCCGCGACTGAACTCGCGCACTTCCAAGGCTTGCTAGAATTATAGAAGCAAGTAAGCCTATGATTGAAATCACAACAAGTAGTTCGATAAGTGTGAATCCCTTTTTTGTATTTCTTTGCATATTTTTTATTGGACGGGGACAATTATTGGGGGTTGCCCAGGAGTATTTATCACTTTGTATCCATTAGGAATGGACTGTTTATGGTTGAACGGGTTAAAAGCAGTAATGTATATTGTACCTACAATAGATAATAATATAATGCATGCAAAAATAGTGAAGGCTTGTTTCTCGTTCTTTGCGATACCTTTTTTTACAGCCCATTTAAACATTGCTGGGACCTGTGCCTATCCTAAAACTACTCTTGATCTATATACAGGTTCATCAAATTCTACTAATGACATGTAATTAGTATAGAACTTTACATATTTAATGCAACGGGTTGATTTCAGTTATGTTTAAGGTAGTTATTCCAAAGGTTTAAAAAAGTTGAGAAGAAGAAATAATTGTAAATAAAAAAGTAAAACACCCACAAACATGTGGGTGTTTTACTTTTTTGGTATTTAGTGAGATATTAAAAGTCGCTCCAGTTCACCCAACAATTCACCAAGAAAGAAAAACCCCATGAAAAATCTCGGAAGAGTCCTGATTCTTGGGCTTTTTGCCCGATCAGCGCCAATGGCCGTCAGAGTGGCAGAGGCTGCAAGTCACAGTTTAGCCACAGGAAAAAACCACGAAACCTGGGAAGAGCTTTTTGAAGCTCTTCGTATAGAAGGGGAGAAGCGGCGGCGGTTGCACTTGAAGGCTGTTCTCGAGAAGTATGTTTTGCCAAGGAGCAAGATTCCAGAACCAACTTCTTCAGTTTTTCCTCCACCAAAAACCAAAAGTGGCTTGAATCACATCCCTCCTGGAAACTTGCCTGGTGGTTACACCCCTCCTCGTCACCGTCGAGGTAAGAAGAAGTCATTTTGAAATTACGAGACCCCGGACGCGCAGTGCGTCCGGGGTCGTGTCGATATTGGGGGGTTACTTTTTGAACAACTTCTGTTGCCAGAAGGTGAAATCGTCCCAAGAGGCGGGAAGGCTCCATGCCTGCATGTTTATGCGGAAGCGTTCTAATATATCCGCACGCGCGACCCATAGTGCTTGGGTCACGTCTGGATCAGGCCTCTTCAGTTTCGACCCCAGAAGTAAGGGCAAGTAGAACCGAGTCGCCTTCATTATTCCCCTCGCCACTGTGTAATTGTTTTCCTGGCTTCCACCTGATACGCCTACTGCCAAGCCGTTGCAGACATCTAGGCAGCTAGCGCCGTATATGCCAGGGCAGCCTGATAGTTGGGATGAGAGGAATGATGAGCCTAGGGCCATGTTTAGGCTTTTTCCAAACCTTAAATGTCTTGTCGCCACCTCTACTGCAACCTGCCTTTGGGCAGAGTCTGTGTTTGTTAATATAGTGGTCGCGAAGAATCCAAATTTAGCTACACAGACCGTCTTGGTCCCGCCGTTCCCATGTTGTATTGGCTTTTTGAGTACCGCAGCCATTACCAAACCTCGGGTCTCACCTTCCTCGGCCATACCCACCACTTCTTTACTGGTCAGTAGGGTAGCGAAGGAAATCGCCTCTACAATGTCTTTTTCTTTATTCATGCGAATCCTTTCTCCTGTGAGGGTGTTTGGGGTTTAAATATTGTTGAATAGGAGCAAGTCCTGGGATAATAGAACCACCTTTGGTGCGTTGGGTCAATGAATCTATTTTGTCAAAAGGTTTTTATTTGTCTTTAAGTATTCTCTTAAAATTGCTAGGCGCTTTGGCTGGTCAGTCTTATTGTAATAGGGAATTTTCATATAAGCTTCAAAAAGAATTGCAGCATGAAGGGCTTTTTTATCATAACTTTCATTTTCAAAATACCCATCAACCAATTGGTCGTATACTTCAAATTTTTCACACAAAGATATTCCAATGATTATGGCTCGAGCCAGATCAAGTATGGGATTGTTAAACATTGGATCAGGATCAAATATTGTAATAGGGTCTGTAGCAAAGATATTACCAGGGGCAAAGTCATGATGGCAGTATGTGCATTTTGGATTAGCTTCTACATAATTGATTAAGATTTTACAGGCAGCATCTATTGAGCCATGCTCTGTTTCATTCAAAAGATTATTTTCTTTAATATCAGTAATACATTTTTTTATCTCTGCATCTTCTAATATCCAAGATTTAAAATTTGCGTACTCGCCCTTGCTGTCTATAATTTTTCCGTAGCCGTCTGCTATTGTTGTGTGCATTTTTCTCAGTGTTCTACCCATAACAACAAAAATCCTTTCACGCAGCAATCCACCCAGTTTATAGTGGTCTCTTAAATTTTCTGCGTCCACGAAATTCATTATCGTATATTTGTACGAACCAATAAGCCCTTCTTCTACGACATGAGGTACAGAAACGCCGACCTTTTCCCAGGCATTTAAAAAAGTGCCCTCCTGATCTCCTGGGTTTGATGTTAAAGGTATCTTTAACACAAGTTTTTTGTCTTCGACATCCAATATGCTGACCAAGGAAGAGACTCCTTTCTGGGCAAAGAATACATTTACAGTTTTGTTTTTAAATAGGGGGTGGTGGGGTAGGAAGGCTTCAATTAATGGAACAAGTTCTTTGCGTCTTTCGTTTTTCTTTCCATCTACCCCGTGGTCAGAGGCTCTTGGTTGGTTGAGGAAGGTGATTTTGGTCATAAATTATTGGATAAAGTATATCAGAAGTCAGTATTTAAAGGGTAAAATGGACCTTTGGTACTAACCTGTGGACAAAATGTGGATTATTTATCTGATTTTCGAATAAAACTACTCAAATTCGCTCAAAACACCCCTAAATATCAACATTCTCCGTTTGACAGGCTCTCTCTCGGCTGATAGTATGCACATAACGCTTTTACAGCGGTTTTTTTGTCTGGTAACTTCGATTTGCATTTTGGACTCAATAATAGGGTTTTAACCTTATTTTAAGCCATTCTACAGCAGGTCGAAGCACTACTAACAAGATTTAGAAATTAATAAATTAACATACAACGGTTCGTTTTTAGATATTAGGCAATCTCGCGCTCTAATATCTCAAAACGAACTCACACAAACACATGGCAACATTTGACCGTACAAAGCCACACGTTAACGTAGGTACCATTGGACACGTTGACCACGGCAAGACAACTCTAACTGCAGCTCTATTGAACACATTATCTCGACAGGGAAGTGGTTATTCAGCGACAGTAAAAGGTGTAGACCAGATTGACAAAGCTCCTGAAGAAAAGGCTCGAGGTATTACTATCTCCCTTTCTCACTCAGAATACGAGACTCCTACTCGTCACTATGCTCACATTGACGCCCCTGGTCACGCCGACTACATCAAGAACATGATTACTGGTGCAGCTCAAATGGACGGTGCGATCCTTGTGGTTGCAGCGACTGACGGACCTATGCCACAAACACGAGAACACGTTCTTCTTGCACGACAGGTAGGTGTGCCAAAGATCATTGTTTTCATGAACAAGTGTGACATGGTTGACGATGCTGACATGCTAGATCTAGTTGAAACAGAAGTTCGCGAATTGTTGGACAAGAACGGATTTGACGGTGCTAACGCTCCTGTTATCCGTGGTTCAGCTCTAAAGGCTTTGGAATCAAAGGATAATACTGACCAGTGGGCAGCAAAGATCATTGAACTTGCTACTGCTCTTGATACTTATATTCCAGTTCCAATCCGAGAAACTGACAAACCTTTCCTTATGCCAATTGAAGACATCTTCTCAATTGAAGGACGAGGAACTGTAGTTACTGGTAAAATCGAACGAGGTACAGTAAAGCTTGCTGAAGAAATCGAAATTGTAGGTCTTAAGGATACTGCAAAATCAGCGGTTACTGGTATCGAAATGTTTAACAAGCAATTGACAGAAGGTATGGCCGGTGACAACGCTGGTTTACTTCTTAGAGGTGTGAAGAAAGAAGACTTGACACGAGGTCAGGTTTTGGCAAAGCCAGGATCAGTTACTCCTCACGTTGATTTCGAAGCCGAAGTGTACATCCTGAAGAAAGAAGAAGGTGGTCGTCACACTCCATTCTTTACTGGTTACAAACCACAATTCTACGTACGAACAACAGACGTAACTGGAGAAGTTACTTTGAAGGAAGGAGTAGAAATGGTTATGCCAGGCGATACCGTTACTTTCAAGGTTAAATTGGTAGCCCCAATTGCCCTAGAAGTTCAGCAAAAGTTTGCCATCCGAGAAGGAGGTAAGACAGTAGGAGCTGGAGTTGTAACTAAAATCAACGCGTAATCTAAATCTGAATAACGCTAATTAACATCCACATGGCCACAACTACTACTAAAAAGAAATCAGCAGGTGCATCAGAGGAGGCAGTTTCAAAATTGCGAATCCGAGTGCGTGCGTATGACTCAAAAATTCTTGACACATCAGTCAAGCAGATTATTGATACAGCTGTCCGATACGACGCAAAAGTTGTTGGTCCTGTGCCATTGCCAACGGAAATCCGAAAGTACACTGTGAATCGTTCTTCTTTCGTCTACAAAAATGCGCGAGAACAATTTGAGATGAGAGTTCACAAGAGACTTCTTGATATTATCAACCCAAATGCAAAGGTGATCGAAGCATTAACTAACCTTAGTCTACCGACGGGTGTTAATATCGATGTAAAGATGATGTAATTCAGATCTTCTGTCTTTGACTTACTGACTAAAACAAACCGCTATGAAATTTATCCTCGGAACAAAACAGAATATGACTCAGCTTTTCGATGAAACCGGAAAGGTTCACCCTGTGACTGTTGTAAAAACCAGTCCAGCTGTGGTGACTCAGGTTAAATCTGTTGAAAAAGATGGCTACGCTGCCGTTCAAATTGGTTTTGGAACAAAGCGAGCATCACGAATCAACAAGCCTCGTACCGGACAAATGAAGGGTCTTGGTAGCTTCTTAACCTTGATGGAAGTAAAAAATACCTCTGCAACCTCTGTAGGCGACAAGATCGCAGATGAATTTGCTGCAGGTGATACCGTAGAAGTATCAGCTATTTCAAAGGCTAAAGGTTTCCAAGGTGTAGTAAAGCGTCACAATTTCGGTGGAGGTCCACGTTCTCACGGTCAGAAACACTCTGAACGAGAACCAGGCTCAATCGGTGCCGGTGGATACCAGCGTGTATTCAAAGGACGAAGAATGGCCGGAAGAATGGGAGGTGACAGAGTAACTGTTAAAAATCTTACTGTTGTCTCATATGATGCAACATCAGGTGAGTTGTTCATCCGAGGAGCAATCCCAGGTCGAAGAGGAACAATGGTAGAGGTACGCGGAAAATAATCCGAAATACCGAAACACGAATAAACAAAATCAAATGAAAAAAGAAACTACAAAAAAGAAAAATCCCGTAAAGAAAGTCATGGCTGTGACTAATAAAAAGGCGGCTGTTAAATCTACAAAGTCTGATGCATTGAAGGCCACTTCTTATGATATGACTGGAAAATCAGCTGGCGATATCAATCTTTCTGAAATGATTTTCGGACAGAACTGGAATGCTGACTTGGTTCACCAGGTTGTGACTTCTATGATGACTGATGCACGACATCCTTACGCTCACACAAAGACCCGAGGTGAAGTTCGTGGAGGAGGTAAAAAGCCTTGGCAGCAAAAGGGAACTGGTCGCGCTCGACACGGTTCATCTCGTTCACCTATCTGGGTTGGTGGAGGTGTTTCTGGAGGTCCACGAAATGATAAAAACTTCGATAGAAAGGTGAACAAGAAGATGAAGGCAAAGGCACTTTACGTCATTCTTTCAAGAAAGTTCCGAGACGGTGAAATTCTTTTTGTAGACGCATTAGATGTAAAAGAGCCAAAAACAGCTTCTGCTGTTAAGGTTGTTTCTAATCTTGCAAAGGTTTCTGGCTTCGATATGCTTCTTTCACGCCGAACAAATTCAGCCTTGGTTGTTGTCCCTGAAATTAATGACAACGTAAAGCGTAGTTTTAAAAACTTCAGTAATATGGAAGTCGCCGAGACTCGAAACATGAACCCATTAGCACTTCTTAAATACAAGTATCTTGTGCTTTCACATCCAGCAAAGTCGTCTGAAATGCTTGAAGCTAAAATGAAATAATATTCAACATAATTAAACTGCCATGACAAACATTTCAATCAAAAAGCATACATCAGAAGTTATCAAGAAGCCTCGAGTAACCGAGAAGGGTGTTATCGGCGGTGAAAAAGGAATCTACATTTTTGAAGTTCATAAATCAGCTAATAAAACATCTATCGCAAAGGCTATTAAGGAGATGTATAAAGTTACTCCTACAGCTGTGAACATTGTGAATCGCAAAGCTAAGAACGTCGTTGTTCGTGGTCGTGCTGGTAAAAAGGCCGCTATCAAAAAAGCTTATGTATTCCTTAAGAAAGGCGACAAGATTGATATAGCATAATAATTATAAATATATGAAACGATATAACCCAACAAGCCCCTCAAGACGAAACATGGTGACCATCTCATACCGAGATGTGCTTACTACAAGTGAACCATTCAAACCGCTTACTCACGGCTTCAAACGAGCAGTAGGAAGAAATAATACAGGAAGAATCACTACTCGACACAAAGGTGGGGGTCACAAGAGAATGTTCCGAGATATCGATTTCGTATATGACAAGAAAAACATTCCTGCAACTATTACAACTATTGAATATGATCCAAACCGAACAGGATTCGTTTCGTTGGTAACATATGCTGATGGTGAAAAACGCTACGTTCTTCTTCCTAAATCAATGAAAGTTGGAGACAAATTCGTTGTTGGTGAAAAAGTAGAAATCAAACCAGGAAACAGACTTCCTCTTATTAACATCCCAGTTGGTACATTTATATACAACGTTGAAGTGAAGGCTTTGGGTGGAGCAAAAGTGGCTCGATCTGCCGGAAACTACGCTGAGGTAATTGCACACGACGGTGGTTACGCTCAAATCAAAATGCCTTCAACAGAAGTGCGAAAGATTATTGATACTGCGTGGGCTTCAGTTGGTGAAGTTTCAAACGAAGAAAGCAGACTTCAGAACTATGGAAAGGCTGGACGAAGCAGATGGATGGGTATTCGACCAACAGTTCGAGGTACTGCCATGAACCCAGTGGATCATCCACACGGAGGAGGAGAAGGACGACAAGGACGAGGACGACGACGCGCAATTTCTATCTACGGAAAGCCAACAGGAAAGGGACAGAAATCACGTCGCTCAAAGAAGTATTCGAATTCATTCATTGTTTCTCGCCGAAAAGTTGGCAAAAACAAATAACTCATGATAGGATAGCCAAACATTTAAAAATATGACACGATCACTCAAAAAAGGTCCATACGTAGATGAAAATCTCCTCAAAAAGATCGCGGGAAAAAACCCACGAGAAACTGGGGTTATTAAGACATGGGCGCGCCGAAGTCAGATTTCTCCTGAAATGGTTGGATTCATCTTTGGTGTACACAACGGAAAAGTTCACAACGATGTTTTAGTATCAGAGGAAATGGTTGGACACCGATTGGGTGAATTTTCTCCCACTAGAAAATTCGTTCGTCACGGAGGAAAAATGCAAAAGGAATTGGATCAGGCTAAAAAGGAGGCTGAAATCGCTTCTGCTAAGGCTGCTAAAGCCACTACTCCTGATGCAGCTGCACCAAAAAAATAATTCTATAATTTAACTATTTATTAAACTTACATGAAAGCATCACTCAACAACTACAGACAGTCTCCAAGAAAGGTTAGGCTACTTGCTGACTTGGTTCGAGGCAAAACAGCCTCTGATGCTCTTCGTGCACTTAGTATTACGCCAAAACGCGCTTCTATTACTATGGTCAAATTGATCAACAGTGCTGTTTCAAATGCCCGTGTCTCTGGTCATCCAGCTCCAGAATCATTGAAAATTCAGATGGTTCAGGTAAACACTGGTGTTACAATGAAGCGTTCACTTCCTCGCGCTCGTGGTAGTGCTTCAAAATTAAACAAACGTTCAAGTCACGTTACATTGGTTTTGGGTGAAGCTCCAGTAAAAAAGACCAAGACAGCTAAAATAAAAACTGCAAAATAAATATATGTCACACAAAGTTCATCCATTTTCACATAGACTAGGAATCATCCGCGATTGGAAATCACGATGGTTTTCAGTGCACGCTAAGTATCGTAGCAACCTAAAGATAGATGTTCTTCTTCGTGAATGGTTGGAAAAGAAAATGCGTGGACAGTACATCTCTGATATTCAGATCGAGCGAAATGAAAAAATGCTTCGAGTCATTATTCAAACCTCTCGACCTGGAATTGTCATCGGACGAAATGGTGAAGGCGCGGTCAAACTCAAGAACGATATAGTGAAATTCTTACAAAAGAATAATGGAGACAAAGGTATCGAATTGAAAATGGACATCGAAGAAGTAAAGGTTCCAGAGGCTAGCGCCTCAATTGTGGCTCAGATGGTGGCAGAAGGTCTAGAAAAGAGAATGCCGTTCCGCCGTGTTATGAAGCAAATGATTGAAAAAGTTATGGCTTCTCGTGAGGTAAAGGGTGTCAGAATCTTCCTTTCAGGCCGATTGGGAGGAGCTGAAATGGCACGACGAGAAGATTTGAAGAAGGGTCGAATTCCTCTACAGACTCTCCGAGCAGATGTTGATTTTAAACGCTTTGAAGCGGTTTTGCCTTACGGCTTGATCGGTATCAAAGTGTGGATTTATAAGGGTGATATCTTTAAGAAATAATTAAACTACCATGTTACTCCCTAAAAAAGTAAAACACCGAAAATGGCACAAGAATCGTCGTAACATGAAGACGATTGGTGTTGATACTCGTGGAACAACCCTTAATTTCGGTCAATTTGGTTTGAAAACAGTTTCTTATGCACGTATTACTTCAAATCAAATCGAGTCTGCTCGAAAGGTTATTGCCCGCAGTGTTTCTAAGACAGGAAGAATCTGGATTCGCATCTTCCCAGACAGACCAATTACAGCTAAACCGCCAGAAGTGCCCATGGGTTCTGGAAAGGGAGATGTACAGGGATACTGTATGGAAGTAAAACCAGGTCGTATCATTTTTGAAATCGACGGCGTTACGGATGAAATTGCAAAAGAGGCTTTACGAAAAGCTGGCACGAAATTACCAATCAAGTCGAAGATTATTACTCGAATTTAATTAGCTTTACACTACCACTATGAAAGAAATCAAAGGACAATCAAAAAGCGAACTGATCAAAACTCTTAATGAAAAGAGAACAGCTTTTCAGGCTTTCAAATATGAATTGTCTGGTGGTAAGTCTAAGGATGTTAAAAAGGGCCGAAATCTTCGAAAGGATATTGCTCGTGTTATGACTGAATTATCTATGTTATCTAAAACTGAAGCTCCCAAGGCTAAGGTTGCAAAAGAGGTAGCAGCTGATAAAAAGGTTGTTAAAAAGGCAAAAGTCAAATCGACTAGAAAGGTAGCTAAAAAATAATAATTTACATATATGGCAAAGAAAACTATTACAAAAGAAAAGACAATTGCAGATGCAGGTGCAAAACCATTGCAGGGTAAGGTACTTGATGGTATTGTGACTTCTGACAAAATGAAGGATACAGTGGTAGTGACTGTAGGACGATATGTTCGCGTTCCAAAATACCGAAAATACGTTACTATTACTAAAAAATACAAGGCACATGACGCAGGTAATACATGCAAGATAGGAGACAAAGTTTCTATCCGAGAATGTAAGCCGATGTCACGTGACAAGCACTTCATCGTCATCAAAAACTAACTGAAATAATTATAAAAACATGATACAAGCACGATCAATAGTAGCAATAGCAGATAACACAGGAGGTCAGATTGGCCGTATTTTCAAAGTGCTTGGATCAGCAGCAAAAAGATACGCAGAAATCGGTGACTTAGTTGTATTGTCTATCCAGAAGGCACAGCCAAGAAAAGCTGTTAAAAAGAAGGATGTTCTTACTGCAGTAGTTGTTCGCCAGAGAAAAGCATTCCGCCGTAAGGATGGTTCTTATGTTCGATTTGATGAGAACGCAGTAGTTATCCTTGATAAAGGAAAGGAAGAACCAATGGGAGGTCGCATCTTCGGCCCTATTCCACGAGAAATCGTAGAAAAGGGTTTCCAGAAAATTGGCTCATTAGCACCTGAAATAGTGTAATTTTACTATCATGAAAATCAAGAAAAACGACAACGTAATAGTCATCGCTGGAAAAGATAAAGGCAAGAAAGGTAAGGTTACTAAGGCCTTCCCTAAATTAGATATGGTTCTGGTTGAAGGTATGAATATAAAGAAAAAGCATCAGAAGGCAAAACAGAATGGTGCCAAGGGTCAGGTGGTTGAGGTTTCTCATCCAATTCACGTTTCAAATGTAAAAGTTGCAACAGACAAATAATCTCTAAAGACAAATTTATGACAAAACACACTACACTAAAAGAAAAAGCCAGCACATCATTCGCAACAATGAAGGAGGCTTTTGGTTACAAGAACGCTCTACAGGCACCAAAGATGGTGAAAGTGGTTTTGTCATCTGCTACTGGTTCAATCAAGGATAACAAGAAGAAGGAATTGATAGGTGACAGACTTACAAAGATCGCTGGCCAGAAGGCTACCGTCAAGTCTGCCAAGAAATCAGTTGCTTCGTTCAAGGTTCGCCAGGGTGATGCAGTAGGATGGCAGGTTACTTTACGAGGAGAAAGAATGTGGAGTTTCCTTGAAAAGTTGGTAAACATTGCACTTCCACGTACTCGAGACTTTCGAGGTATCAGTGCTAATGCGGTCGATGCAATGGGAAATTACACTCTTGGTGTAAAGGAACATACGGTTTTTCCTGAGACTTCCGATGAAGAATTGAAGGATGTCTTTGGTTTTGCCCTTACTTTGGTTACTACTGCCAAGAAGGCAGACGAGACCCGAGCGTTCCTTAGCCAGATGGGGTTCCTCTTTAAAAAGGAAGAGAAAATAAAGGGTAAATAATCCTTTAAATCATTGACTTTGAGCCGTGAAATTGTTAGTATCTTCACAGCTCAAACGAGCATTTTTTTAACTCAAATTCGCATTATTAATTAATTGAATTAACCACGGAAATGGCAAAAGCATCAACAGTAGCAAGATCAAAAAAGAAGCCAAAGTTCAAGAGCAGAATCACTCGACGATGCTTTAGATGTGGTCGAGGCCGTGGCTATATGCGAGATTTTGATATGTGTCGTATCTGTTTCCGAGAATTAGCAAACGAAGGAAGAATTCCTGGTATTAAGAAATCATCATGGTAGACTCAACTGCACAACTATTAAACTCACTTAAAATGGCTAATCGCGCTAAAAAGGCGACTGTCGTATTTTCATACACAAAATTCCGTGAAAACATTTTAAATGTTCTTCAGACAGAAGGTTATATTAAATCAGTGACAAAGAAGGGAAAGAAAGTTCCACAGATTGAACTAGACGTTGAACTTGCATATGATGAAAACGGTGATGGCAAGATCCAGGGTGTTGAACAGGTTTCAAAAAATTCACGCCGATTGTATAGTAAAGCTCAGGAATTACGTCCAGTAAAGAACGGTTTCGGTGCAATGATCCTTACTACACCAAAGGGGATCATGACAGAACGTACGGCTCGTAAAGAAAAGGTCGGAGGAGAAACATTATTCAAGATTTGGTAATTATTCAGTTAATAATAATTGTATGTCACGAATTGGCCGTCAAATCATCGCTATACCAGAAAAAGTTACAGTTACTATCAATGATGGTCTTTTAGTAGTGAAAGGTCCAAAGGGTGAATTACAGCGTGAATTCAAACCAGTAGTAACAGTTAATGTTAACGGTTCAGAAGTTACTCTTACACCTCATCGAGATGATATTGAGACTAATGCACTTTGGGGAACATACTCTTCTCACGTTCAGAACATGATCAAGGGTGTTGTTGAGCCATACGTTGTTAAACTTATCCTAGAAGGAATTGGTTTCAAAGCTGAAGTTGCTGGTACAATGTTAAATCTTGCTCTTGGTTTTTCTCATCCAGTAAAGGTTGCTATTCCAGCAGGTATTACAATGACGTCTGAAAAGGGTGCTATTACTATCACTGGTATTGATAAAGAATTGGTAACACAATTCGCTGCAACTCTTCGTTCAATGAAAAAGCCTGAACCATACAAAGGTAAAGGTTTCAGATATGAAAAAGAAGTTATCAGACGCAAGCAAGGTAAAAAGACTGCATAGTCTATATAAATAAAATTATGAAAAAAATTATCCTTTCATCATCAAGAGACAGACGACGCAAGCGCATTCGCGCAAAGATTTCTGGTAGCCAAGAACGCCCTCGTCTTTCTATCTATAAATCAAATGTGGCAATGTATGCTCAGCTTATTGATGATACAAAAGGTATGACTTTGGTTGCCGCTTCTACTTTGAACACAAAAGGCAAGAACAAGACAGAATCAGCAAAGGCTGTTGGAATTGAAATTGCAAAACTTGCAAAGTCAAAAGGAATCACACAAGTTACCTTTGATCGAGGAGGTTTCATTTATACAGGACGAGTGCGCGCTGTGGCAGAGGGTGCTCGTGAAGGCGGTCTAATCTTTTAAATAGTTATATGACAGAAAACAATACACAACCTAATACAGAACAAAAGGCAGAAGTGAAGCCGGTGGCTCCTGTTGCAGCTACTCATTCTGCACAGATTGCTCCTCACGCTTCTGTTGTAAACGCTGAACAACCTAGACGAGACCGTAATGATAGAAATTCAAGAGGTGGAGACAGAAAACCTCGAAGAGAACCTCGTGCCCGATCTGAATTTGATCAGAAGATTATCGATATTAGACGAGTAACCCGAGTTTCATCAGGTGGGCGACGTTTCAGCTTTGCTGTGACTATCGTGGCGGGTGACAAGAAGGGGCGAGTGGGTGTAGGAACTGGAAAGGGATCAGATACAGCACTGGCTGTGGAAAAGGCTTTCAGAAATGCCAAGAAAAACTTGATCACTATTAATATGACAAAGACTAATAGTATTGCTCATGAGGTAGATGCAAAGTACTCTAGTTCTCGTGTAGAAATCCAGCCAGCTCCTGGAAAGGGAATGGCAGCTGGTAGTTCAGTTCGAGATGTATTGATTTTGGCTGGTATTAAAGACGTGGTCGCAAAACTACGTTCTGGTACAAAGAATAAATTGAACAATGCTATGGCCGCTGTTACTGCACTTAAAAGTGTTAAGAAACCTCGACCTAGTCACAAAGTAAAAGCTCAATCGTAATTATTGATTTAAATAAAGACACTATTATGCAAATGCACAACCTAAAGGCTAAGACAAAACGAAAGACATCCAATCAGATTGGACGCGGTGGAAAGCGTGGAAAGACTTCAGGTCGTGGAACAAAAGGACAGAAAGCTCGTGCCGGTCACAAAATTCGACCAGAACTTCGAGATTACATCAAAAAGCTTCCAAAACTTAGAGGTCATGGAAAAAATACCAATTTTTCTATTCAAACAAAGCCTGTTATAATTAACTTAGGTGATCTTGAATCTGTTTACAAGGCAGGTGAAACTGTTACCCCTACAACTTTAATCAAAAAGGGTCTACTTTCAACAGCAAAAGGACGAAATCCTAGTGTTAAAGTTCTTTTGAACGGTACGATCTCTATTAAATTAAATATTAAAAATTGCACAGTTTCAGAAGGTGTAAAAGCGCTTATTGAAAAGGTGGGTGGTACAGTAACGGCTATGAAGTCTACGGTTGTAGCAAAAAAATAGTCTAACTACATGACAACATTTCTAGATAAATTAAAAAGAATATTCCTTAACAAAAGCCTCAGAAACAAAATCCTATTTGTGCTGGGTGTTTTAGTCGTTTACCGATTCCTTTCCCATGTTCCAGTGCCAGGGATTCCGACTGATAAATTAGCGGCATTCTTCAACAGCAACCAGCTTTTGAACCTCATCAGCGTGTTCTCGGGTAGCGGTCTTTCAAGTCTTTCTATAATTATGTTAGGAGTAGGTCCATACATTACCGCCTCAATCATTATTCAATTAATGACCATGATCTTCCCCAAATTGAAGGAGATGCAGCAGGAGGGCGGCGCAGAGGGCCGAAGAAAGTTTACACAGTACTCTCGTATGCTTACTGTTCCATTGGCTATTATTCAGGCTTTTAGTTACATCATTCTTTTACAAAGAAGTGGTGTTATTCCTAGTAATATCCCTGCCTTCCAAATGATGACTAACGTCTCGATTATCGTGGCAGGTTCTATTTTGGTTATGTGGCTTGGTGAATTGGCAACAGAATTTGGTATTGGTAATGGTATATCAACTATTATTTTTGCGGGTATCGTTTCTCGATTACCACAGATGATTGCTCAGGTTCAGAGTTCAATCTTAGACTCTTCTCAGCTTCCAGCGGTCATAGGTGCAGTAGTTCTTGCGTTAGTTGTAATCTACTTTGTGGTAGTTGTAACTGAAGCTGAAAGACCTATTCCTGTCACTTATACTAAACAAATGAGAGGTGCTAGTTCACAGGGTGGCTCAGGTGTAGCAACATATTTACCTTTACGTTTGAATCAAGCTGGAGTTATTCCAATCATTTTTGCTATCTCAATCCTTGTGTTCCCACAGATGTTATTGTCTTTGGTAAAAAATTCTAAATATGCGTGGATTAATACAACTGCGGCTGGCGTTGATGCATTTATGCAAAATACCTGGTTTTACGCTGGGGCCTACTTTGTCCTTGTGGTCTTATTTACTTTCTTCTATACATCGGTGACTTTTGATCCAAAGAGTATTTCTGAAAACTTACAGAAGAATGGTGCATTCATTTCAGGTATTCGTCCAGGAGAGTCAACTATGCAATACTTGTCACACGTGGTAACTCGTATCACATTAGTCGGAGCGGTCTTCCTCGGTTTGATCGCAGTATTACCGGTAATAGTTCACGCCATAACTGGTATCCAGGCGCTCACAATTGGTGGTACAGCCCTCCTTATCGTCGTTTCAGTGGTCATGGATATGATCAAAAAAGTCAGTGCTCAGCTATCGATGGAGGAGTACTAAAACTCATATTTTTAAGTAAAGAAAAAGCCCCGGATGGGGCTTTTTCTTTATCCAGATAGACAAAAGACTTTGGTTTATTTAGAATTGACCTATGATTAAATCGAATGAGTCATTTGCCGATAGTTCCGAGTCTTCCCCGGATATTGATGGTAGCGAATTTATAGAGGTTCCACAGGAGGAGACTGAGGGTTTTGTTGGCCTGGGAGAGAAAGGGTTTGCAGGACTCAAAGACGTTATTGGTGCTGATAAAAAAGAAGGAGACAGAAAGAAAATCGAAAAATTAACCAAAGAGTTACACAAAGTTACTAAAAAAAATAAAAAATAAATGCACCCATATACAATAATCTTTATTGGCCGTTCAGGATGTGGAAAGAGTACTCAGTCAGAAGCCATGCATAAGCTTTTTTCAGAGCATCCTGACTTTGCTAAGGCAGGGGTTTTCTATCTACAAACAGGCGACGCATTTCGGGAATTCACCAAGCAAGAAGGTTATACAAATGAATTAGCTAGAGAATACTCTACTGATGGACGAAGGCAGCCAGACTTCTTGGCAGTCTGGATGTGGACACATTTATTTGTTACCAAGCTTAAAAAAGGAGAAAACGTGATTTTGGATGGTACCCCACGTTCAATTATTGAAGCAGGCGTGATCGATACTTCATTTGATTTTTATAAGTTTTCTAAACCGCTGATCATTCATATGGACGTTAGTCGCGAATGGGCGGAGGAGCGTCTAAAGGCGCGTCACCGAGATGATGACAAAGCTATAGAAGCCATCGAAAGACGCTTAAAATGGTACGAGACTGACGTAGAACCGGTTCTCGAACATTATCGCCAGAGCCCTCATGTAACGTACTGCAGAATCAAAGGGGAACAGCCGATTGAAGACGTAAAGAGAGATATAATGAAGGCTGTTGGCCTTGAAAGCTATCTGTAGTAGGGTATTAGATAATGATATACATCAAGACTCAAAAAGAAATAGAACTCATGCGAAAGGGCGGGAAAATTCTGGCTGCTATTATTCGTAGTCTTGAAAAAGAGGCTGTGACAGGGGTAACAGCCAGTTATCTAGATGAGAAGGCGGCAGAATTGTGTAAACAACATGAGGTTATTCCAGCATTTTTAAACTATCAACCTGCCGGAGCCCCGAGACCATATCCTGCATGTCTTTGTTTATCTGTAAATGAAGAAATAGTCCACGGTCTTCCAGGTGGAAGAATTCTGAAGGATGGTGACATGGTGTCCATAGATATGGGAATTATCTACAAAAAAATGGTGCTCGATTCCGCCACTACTGTGATTGTTGGTGGAATGGAAAAAGCAGATCTAATTGCAAAGGTGATGCTATCTGCTTGTAAAACTGCATTGGATGCTGGTATGTCTGTATGTAAACCTGGAATTAAAACTGGAGACATTGGTTTTGCTATTGAACAAAAGATGAAAGAAGTTAGTAATGGGTATATATTTGAATTCGCAGAACACCTAGGAGGGCACGGAGTTGGTAAACATGTCCATGAAGATCCCTTTGTGCCTAATTATGGACGTAAGGGTCAAGGGGCATTGTTAAAGGCAGGAATGGTTATCGCCATTGAGCCTATTTTAAATGAAGGTAAGGGGGCTATTATGGTTTCTGGTGACGGATTTACATACAAGACTGTAGACGGAAAGCGTAGTTGTCACTTTGAGCATACAGTTGCGATTACGGAGGATGGTTTTGAGGTTCTGACAAAATAATTTTTTAAAAGAGGAATAACCAAAAACTCTAAATATTTTCTTCATGATATAATATGCGTTAACGCGCATCATGAAAGACCTAGAACATTTTTCTTACGATAATAAACAGTTTGGTTCTGCATCAGAAGAGCTTACGTATTTACGTAAGGTGGTGGCCGAGCGTGAGGGCGCGTTATCCGAAAGGGGAGAAAAATTTGAACGCGAGGCCATAATAAAGCAGGAAATTCAGGACTATTCACAACATCAAGCGAATCGTGTCCTTCACGAATCTTTTAAAATGCCTGATTCAGAAAGAAGAGAAATAGTTCTTGAGCTCACTCCTGAAAGTCACGATAATAAAATTGAGGAACTTTTAGGAATGTTGGGTACAAAAGGTATTAAAAATACTCTAGAGGTTGTTCGTGCACTTGGCAATCCTCATATCGACGATGATTTTCATAGATTTCTAGTGGAATACATCAAGAAGGGCTTTGATGTTCCGGGCCTAAAGGAGAAGACCCCACTTGATAGGACTTTGAGACACACTTTATACGAAGTGGCTCTGCCTGAGACTAAAAAAGAAGATAAGGAAAAACAGTTAAAAGAGATGCTGTCTTCGATGGAACAATTTTATGCCGGTATGTTGTCAACGGCTGATTTGTCTAATATTGCAGGAGAAAGTCATAATCATTTTACAATCGAATTGGCAGTATCCGAGGGTAGTGAAGAATTTATTTTCTACGTCTCTATTCCAGATGAAAAAACTGCCTTATTTGAAAAACAGATTCTTTCAATTTTCCCTAATGCTAAAATCGCTGAAAAAAAGGACGACTACAATATATTCAATAATGATGGAGTAGCTGTTGCAAGCATCGCCAAACAATCAAAAAATCCAATCTATCCTATCAAAACATACGATCAATTTGACTACGACCCCCTTAACGTCCTTCTCAACACTCTTTCAAAAGTCAAAAAAGACGGTGAGGGAGCTTCAGTTCAGTTAGTATTGAACCCAATGGGGGATTACTACGTAAAGCTCTACAAAGAGGCCTTAGACGACATTCAGAAGGGCACCAAGGTCAAAAAAGCCATAGATATTCGTCACACACTTTGGGGTGAATTCACAAAAATGGCAGCTGAAGCTGGGAAGGATTTTGCAAAGGAGGCTTTCGCAGGTGCAACAGATTCTAAAGACGAAGATAAAGAGAAAGATAAGAAAAAAGACAAAGAAGAGGTGGTGGATCAAATCGCTTCTGATCAAATAAAAACAAAAATTGCGACACCTATTATTGAATCAAATATTCGTATTGTAGCGAGCGCGGAAAACACCTCACGTGCAGAAGCCATTTTGTCTGATATTGAATCTGCCTTTAATCAATTCCAGAATTCACTGGGGAATAGTCTTGAATTTAAACGTCAAAAGAAGGGGGATTTGACCGATACTCTTCACCACTTTACCTATCGCGATTTCGTATCTGAAAATGCAATGCCGACATCGCTGAGAGAGCTTGCCACTTTGGTACATTTTCCAGTTTCACAAAATTCTTCTCCACAGTTAAAGCAATCAAAGGCGGCTACTGCTCCTGCACCCCTTGGTCTATCAAAGGACGGACTGTTTTTGGGTAAAAACAGACATCGCAATATGGAAACAGATATTTTCATTACAGCCGAAGATCGTCTTCGACATTTCTACACTATTGGTCAGACGGGTACTGGTAAATCGACCATGTTAAAGAACATGATCATTCAAGATATTCATAATGGTGAAGGTGTATGCTTCATTGATCCACATGGTAATGATGTTCAGGATATTTTGGCCCATATTCCACCTGAACGTTATGATGATGTTGTGTACTTTGATCCATCAAACACTGAAAGGCCGATGGCACTTAACATGTTGGAATACAATCGAGATTTTCCAGAACAGAAGACCTTTGTAGTGAATGAACTATTTAGTATTTTCCAGAAGCTTTATGGTGCAAATCCAGAATCAATGGGTCCGATGTTTGAACAGTATTTTAGAAATGCAGCCATGTTGGTGATTGAGGATCCAGATAGTGGCTCGACACTCCTTGATGTGTCCCGTGTCCTTTCTGTAAAAAGCTTCCGTGATATGAAAGTTTCTCGATGCAAGAATCCAATCGTCGTTCAGTTTTGGAAAGAGATTGCTGAAAAGGCTGGTGGGGAAGGGTCATTGCAAAATATTGTTCCATATATCGTAAGTAAATTTGATGTGTTTCTGGCAAACGACATTATGAGACCAATTATTGCCCAGGAGAAATCATCATTTAACTTCCGCGAGATCATGGATAACAAGAAGATTCTTCTAGTGAATCTTGCTAAGGGTCGTTTGGGAGACATTAATGCTTCATTGATTGGTCTTATTCTTGTCGGTAAAATTCTGATGGCTGCTTTGTCCAGAGTAGATTCATTTGGTAAACACATGAATCCTTTCTATTTATATATTGATGAATTCCAAAATATTACTACACCGTCAATCTCAACTATTTTATCAGAGGCTAGAAAATATAAACTTTCACTTAATATTGCCCACCAATTTATTTCTCAATTAGATGAAAAAATCCGTGATGCAGTGTTTGGAAACGTTGGTTCAATGGCAGTTTTCCGAGTTGGTGCAGATGATGCAGAATTTCTACAGAAGCAGTTTGAACCGATCTTTACCATGAATGATATTATGAATAATGACAATATGAATTGTTACTTGAGGATGCTATCTGGTGGAAAGCCAGTTCGACCTTTTAATATCGAGTTCACCTGGCCTCCAAAGGGTAATGAAGAGATTGTAGATAAACTGAAAGAGCTCTCTGCCCTTAAATTTGGCCGTCAACGAGATGATGTCGAAAAAGAAGTTCAATTGAAGTATAAGAAAGAGCCAGTTCCTATTCCTGCAGCACCAAGACCAAATCCTTTTACCGTTTAAAATATGAAAAAATCACCGTGGATGATACTTATAACTCTAGCCTTAGGAACTCTCCTGGTTGGTCTAGATAAAACAGTAGTTAATTTGGCAGTACCAAGAATGATTTTAGATTTCCACACGACAATCTCCTTGATTGCGTGGGTATCAACTGTGTATTTGTTGGCCAACTCAATTTTTATACCTGTGTTTGGAAAGCTAAGTGATTTGTATGGAGCTAGGAGGGTCTATATATGGGGTTTTTCTAGTTTTACTGTTATCTCGGTTATAACTGGGTTTTCTTGGAATTTAGGCAGTATGATTTTTTTAAGAGCAATTCAAGGGCTATTAGGAGCGTCAGTCTATCCAACAGCAATGGCCCTCATTGCTGAAAATTTTACTGATAAGGAGAAAAGGGCAGAGGCTCTGGGCTTGTGGACCTCTATTATCGCAGGATCGGTTGTCATTGGACCACTTATAGGTGGGCCACTGATTGATACATTTTCGTGGCCTGCCGCCTTCTTTGTCAACGCTCCAATTGGACTCCTTGCGTTGATTATGGCCCTAAAATATTTACCTAAAAATGAGCATGTTCCAAAATCTAAATCTTTTGATTATAAAGGTGCAAGTGCTTTCTCTCTCGTGTTGGTTGGAGTGCTGTTGGTTCTAGAAAGAGGGGTAGAGTGGGGTTGGACCTCACCAGCGGTGATAACGATCGCGATACTATCTTGTATAGCTTTTATAAGCTTTGTGAAGTTGGGAAGAAATAACCCTCATTCGTTTATTTCATTCTCCCTTCTAAGAAACAAAGTTTTATTGGCAGTGTTACTTGTATCACTAGTTAGTTATGGAACTTTGTTTGGATTTATGTACCTCTTCTCTTTGTATGCTCAGAATATCTTGCATCTAAATGCAACAAAAAATGGATTACTTCTTTTACCTCTACTAATAACAGTAAGTTTAATGTCACCGATCGGGGGCAAAATGATGAAAAAGTATAAACCACATATTCCTGTTATTATTGGGCTATTGCTAAGTACGGTAGGTATGGGGAGTATTGTTGTGTTTTACACCTCAGCGTCACATACATTTCTCATAATTGCTCTTGGTTTAATTGGCGCAGGAATTGGGCTTACCAGTGCACCACTCAGCACAACGGCTACTACGTCCGTAGCCCACGACTCCGTTGGGTTCGCTTCAAGTCTATTGAACTTAACAAGAAACATCGCTGGAGTCTTTTTTATCGCCATTCTTACGATTCTTCTAACGGTTCACTTTTCATATAACCATTTGTTCCTAATTTGTTCTATTGCGACATTTTGCACACTCTTTCCGGCACTCATTTTAAAGAGGGCTACTTTGTAAAATTCACAATTGTGTATAATGGTCGGATGAAAAACACCACCAACCATCCAAAGCTAGAAAGAACGCTTGTAATTATCAAACCAGATGGCATCCAGAGAAACTTAATCGGAGAAATTATCCAAAGATACGAGAGGGTGGGGCTCAAATTGGTCGCAATGAAGATGATGGTAGCCAGTGAAGAAATGGTAGAAAAACACTACACCCTAGATCCAGAGTGGCGCCATGTAACAGGAGAGAAAACTATCAAGGGTTATACAGATAAAGGTCTTGTTCCTCCTACAACTAATCCATTAGATATAACTACACAGCTTTTGTTAAAATTAAAGTCTTACATAGCCTCTGGTCCAATTCTGGTGATGATATGGCAAGGAGCACATGCTGTATCGATCGTACGAAAAATTACAGGAGGAACAGAACCTTTAAAATCTGAAGTCGGCACGATTCGTGGTGACTATGTTCACGATTCATACCAGCTGTCTGATAACGATAATCGACCAATTAGAAACCTAGTTCACGCTTCTGGTTCAACCAAAGAAGCAGAGGATGAAATAAAACACTGGTTTAGTGAGAACGAAGTCGTCGATTATACGTTGCTACGTGAGGGTGTTTTATACTAGTGTCCATAAATGGCTTTAATGTTGATCAATAACGAAACAAAATTGTCGTGTAGGTAAGATTGCAAGAAAAAATAAAAGTATATAATAATCCCAGGATCACATATTAAAAATTGAACTACTTTCTATATTGTAAGGGAGATCGCGTCGGTGCAGATCTTGGTCAGCATCGCAGAATTCCCACCCTAGAATTAACTAGGCTCAATTATATTAGGTGATCCGAATAAAAATACCTCGATCGTCCAGTCGAGGTGTTTTTATTGGAAGGGCAATGTATACTTATTTATATGACCGATATCCGACCGCACCTCAAAGTTCAGTTTTACGCGATCCTAGTACTCCTTATTGTGGTTTTTGCCTTTAATAACTTTGCCGCCAAACTTTCCTTGTATTGGATCTACCGCTGGTTGGATATTCCGATGCATTTTATTGGCGGCGCGCTGGTGACATGGTTTTGTTTCGTGTGTGTGGCGTTTTTGCGTAAAGACTTTTATATACCCTGGATATACGCTCTTATATTCTCATTTGGTATAGGTTTTATGTGGGAGATTATAGAATTTTATGAGAAGGTCTCACAGATGGTTCCAGAATATGCCTTGGATACAGTTAAAGATTTATTGATGGATATGATAGGGGGCTTGTCTGTTTATGTTGCCTGGGATTGGTTTGGAGGAAAAAGTTTAAATAAATAGCCACCACTAACATATACATATATAATACCTCACATGAAATCACCATTATCGATTAATTTTTGCGGAGGGGTAGGAGCCGTAACAGGAGCGAACTTTATATTACAAGGGCCAGATAAGAACGGTGTCGAGAGGAAAATCGCCTTTGATTGTGGGTTAGAACAGGGCACACATGAATCCCACGACTTTAATCATGGTGCTTTCCCGTATGATCCATCCTCGCTCGATCTTTTGTTTATCACGCATGCACACATGGACCATATTGGACGTATTCCAAAATTGGTTCGTGATGGTTTTAACGGTATCATTTATTCAACACCGGAAACATATGAATTGGCGGTATACATGTTGGCTGATGCTTTAAAACTGTCTTTGCGGGAAGCCCAAACTAAAAAAGAGTCACCAATGTACGAAGAACAGGATGTTAAAAAAGCTTTTTCTATGTGGAAGACTTTGGATTACCATAAGGACCTTGTGGTTTTTCCAGGTTTTTCGATTTTTGGAAAAGACGCAGGTCATGTGTTAGGTTCAACAATGTGGGAAGTGACATATACAGGCCCTGCAACAGAAGGAAAACGTAAGATTGTGTTCACAGGGGACCTTGGAAACACACCTAGTCCATTACTCCGAGATACCGAAGACATTACTGACGCAGATTATATGGTTATGGAAAGTGTGTATGGAGATAAAAATCACGAAGGACGAGACGAAAGAGTAGAAAAGTTGAAACAGGTGATTTTAGATGTTGAGAAGACAAAAGGAACTCTCTTGATCCCAGCATTTTCTTTAGAAAAAACTCAAGAACTTTTGTTTATTATGAATGATTTTTTTGAAAGACAGCATACTCCAACTTTACCTGTGTATGTTGATTCGCCTTTAGCAGTTAACTTGACTCATGTGTATGAAAAGATGACGAAAGATTTTAACTCTGAGGCTGCAGCTTTGGCTTTGAAAGATGATATTTTTTCATTTCCTAAAATGAAAATTATTAACGATGCTCAAGAGTCACGGGAGTTGCAATTTGCTCCATCGCCCAAGATTATTATCGCCGGATCAGGCATGTCGACAGGTGGACGTATTCAACATCATGAGATGAATCATCTCGGTGACCCTAACACTACATTGTTGCTACTAGGTTTTCAGGCGCTCGGCACGTTAGGTCGAGAGTTGCAGGAGGGGATGAAAGAGGTAATGATTCTGGGTCAAAAAATTCAAGTTAAGGCAAAGGTTATGACCATTAATGGCTTTTCTTCCCACAAAGATTCTGATCATTTAGTTGAATTTGTTTCTCATTCTGATAAGACGTTACGTAAAGTTTTTGTGGCGATGGGCGAGACCAAGTCTTCAATGTTTTTGTCTCAACGTCTACGAGACTATGTAGGAGTGAATGCCGTCACTCCAAGTTTGGGTGATATGGTTGAGTTGGAATAATTAATAGAATTAAGTTTTACCGTATGAATATTTACGTCACTCGCCAAGTTCCAGAAATCGCTATTAAAATGTTAGTTGAAAAAGGGTATAAAGTCACGATTGGTAAAAGCACGGTTCCTCTAAAGAAAAAAGACTTACTAAAGATTGCTTCTACTCAGGAATATGATGCCTTTCTGACCTTGTTGACTGATCCCATCGATGAAGACTTTTTTATCACAGCTGGTCCAAAATTAAGAGTCGTTTCAAATTACGCAGTGGGCTTTAACAATATTAGTATAGAGGCTGCCACAAAACACGGTGTAAAAGTAACTAACACGCCAGGATCTTTTAGTGACTGTATCGCCGAACATGCTGTAGCAATGGTTTTTGCTTTAACAACTAGATTGGTTGAAGCTGACACATATGTCAGAAAAGGTAAATATAAAGGCTGGGATCCAATGATCTTTATTGGTGAAGATGTTAGTGGTAAGACAGTCGGTCTGCTTGGGGCAGGGAATATTGGCGAAAGGTTTGCTACGCACATGGCTAAGGGTTTTAACTGTAAGATTCTCTATTATGATGTAAGGAGGAACGAGCAAATTGAAAGAGAATTGGGCGCTACCTATTTTTCAAACCCTGATGAGGTAATCCGCCAAGCGGATATTTTGAGCCTTCATGTTCCACTGCTACCTTCAACTAAACACATGATTAATACAGAGAAACTACATATGATGAAAAAGACTGCGATTTTAATTAATACAGCCCGAGGACCTGTGGTTGATGAAAATGCTTTGGTAAAAGCTTTACAAGATGGTGTGCTAGCAGGGGCTGGAATAGATGTATATGAGTTTGAACCGAAATTAGCCAAAGGGCTAGCGAAGTTAAATAACGTAGTGCTGACCCCGCACATTGCTTCAGCTAGAACTAGTGCGCGAAACGAAATGGCAACCTTAGCTGCTCAAAATATTATCGATGTGTTTGAAGGAAGGTCGCCAAAAGGTTTGGTATTATTATCTTAGTTAAGTAATTCAAGCATTTTTTTTATTTTTTTGTTATAATTATCACATGAGTCATCCCTACCTTCATCCTCACCTACGAAATAATGACAAGCATGCTTACTTCGCACATAAAATTGGTGTCTCTGGTTCAGCACAAGTAGACTTTTTAAAAGACACAGTCAAAGAAACTGCCAAAGAATTGGGTCGTTCTATTGCTAGACATAATGCGGTTTTAATTAACGGGGCCACAACTGGTTTCCCATATTATGTGGCAGCTGGTGCTAAAGAAAGAAAGGGGATCTGTATGGGTATGTCACCCGCAGAGTCAGAAGAAGAGCACGTAAACGTATACCGACTACCGCTAGATTACATGGATGTTATTACATACACTGGATTTGGCTATGCAGGGCGTGATCTGCTTTTTACTCGAAGTTGTGATGCTATTGTGCTTGGTCCTGGTCGCGTAGGCACAATCCATGAATTCACAATTGCATTTGAAGACAAGAAGCCTATCGGTATATTACAAAGCCCTGATTGGGAAACAGACGAAATTTTTAAAACTATTATTGAAAAGAGTCACCGCAAGGGAGAATCAGGACCAATATTTTTTGAATCAGATCCAGATGTGCTGATTGAAAAATTAATTGCAGCAATTGATGACACACGCCGTAAACGTTATGTATATAAAAATGATGATGGGGTAGGAGGGAAGTGCGAGGTGATTCTATAATAAAGTAGATGTGAGGCAACTGCTTCGTCGCCCATTGTCAATTAAGCTTAATTCTTAAGATCTTCTTCATATGAAGATCCTATAAATTTTATTGATTAATTGACAATAGGTGAGCGAACCAGGAGCTTTATAATGTAAAGTGAAGGCCAAAGACTTACAAACGCCAGAACGCCTAGCCCAAAAGCTATTGGAGAAAACATCTCTGTATTAAAAAGCATAAAAGCTAAAAAAAGATAAATTACCACTGAACCTGATCCGGGACAGAGCTTTCTTCTTATTAAAGATGGAATCCAATGAGTTGAAAATGCATCTCCTAAAAGTCCTCCAACTACGAATGACCCTGCCAAATTTATGTTTAAGCCGAACGCTTGAACTAGAACAAAAGGAATTATAATTATTGAAAGTGCTAAAATGAAAAGAGCATAATTTAACCAGCTTCCAGCTTTAAAACCAACCGCCTCTTCCAGGTATGGAGCAAGACCATTCTTAAATTCATCTATAGCATGAAGTAATACAAAAGCTATAAAAACGATACCTCCTAATTCCATGATGTTAATAGTATAACAAAAACGGCGCCGAAAGGCGCCGTTTTCAACTTCTTCCATTCTTCCAACTTTACCCCATCACCTGCTTTACCAAACCTTCAAAACTAGGGTGAGCATTTTCTGCTAGGTCAGCAAGGATCTTTCGGTCAACCATGACACCTTTCTTTTTAAGGGCACCAATGAATTTGCTGTAAGAGAATCCAAGTGGTCGTAGGGCAGCGTTGATCTTCACATTCCACAATCGGCGCATATCACCCTTCTTGTCTCGTCTGTGAATGAATGCACTAGCCCAAGAATGTGCGAGCTGTTCGTATGCTAACTTTTCTTTACTTTTTCTTCCGTGACGGAAACCCTTTGCCATCTTGAGGACATTTCGGCGTGTTTTCAGGGCGTGTTTACCTCCTTTTACTCTTGTCATGTTTTTATTTTATATAAATTATATTAATACCTGATGACTATTTTGCGTTAGAGAGAAATTGTCTCTTCTGACGGCTTGTCATATGGAAGGGAACAGCTCGACCTTTTGCTGTTTGTTTTCGTCCACTTTCTTTTGCATTGTAATGGTTCTGACCTGTCGCTCGTCCTAGAATCTTGCCATTTTTGGTGATTCTAAGTCGTTTTAAGAATGATTTGTTTGTTTTCATGTTGTTGACGCGAGGCGTTGCGGAATTCCGCAAACTTTTAGTGCCTTGTTGTTAATAATAATTTGTTTAAGTCTTCCAAATACCTTTAAGCCTTCTCTATAATGATAGTTAACCCTTTCAGGCTCTTTTTAGCTGGGTCCGCGATCTTGTAATCAACAGTTACCAGCTTGAGGAGTCTGTCCAAGCGTTCCTTAAGGAAGTCTATATTTAGATATTTGGTTCGTCCTGGAAGGAAAAGGTCCATCTTGATTCGATGTCCCTCGCCTAGCCATTCCGAAGCCTTTTTGGCTTTAAGGATAAGGTCGTGTTCACCTGTACCGATTTTAACCTGAAGACTCTTGACTTCAACGACTTTAGCCTTGGCTTTTGAGTGCTTTAGCTTCTTGTTTTCGTCGTACTGGAATTTACCATAATCTGCGATTTTTGCAACCGGTGGGAGGGCTTTTGGAGATATTTCAATAAGGTCCAGTCCTGCTTCGTGGGCCTTATTTAAAGCCTCTGAAAGGGAGATTACACCCAGGTTTTCTCCTTTTGGTCCTATGACACGAAGTTCACTTGATCGTATTTGATGATTTATTCTTACGTTTGGAGTAGACACTTTTGACTTGAATGATGTTTTTGTCCTTATACAGTAACACGAGAAGGGGGGTCTTTGCAACGCTGTGTAATGCGGGGTATGGTTAGAACGTCGTATGTAGATTACCGTCGCGCCCCAATCGCCGTAGGCGCGACATGATTTCGCAAAATCGAATGAATAAAATAAAATTACTGTACAAAAACATAAAGAAAGTCATCGCCTTGTCCTACAAATGGATGCCTTTTTATACTGTCATCTTGTTTGTGATCAATATTGGAATTTATATGGTTCCGATCGTTCAAGCTAAAGTGACAGGTAGCATCGTCACTTCCTTGACCAATTCCGTGAGCCAGCACTCTGGCTTCGAGGCCATCTTCATATTGATAGCCACCTACGTAGTCGTAAGACTATTCGCTGATCTTTTTTCAAGTTTGAACTTCTTTTTCGACAAGCGGTGGACGAATAGATTCGCCAATCATCAAGAAATATTCGAAATGGAGGCTTATGGCCGATTAGAACCTGGTCAACTAGAAGATCCTAAAATAAAGTCACTAGTCTCTACGGTTAAATACAAAGGCTTTTGGAGCATGATGGGCCTTGCAGAATTACAATTCACTAGTTTTGGTATTATTGCAGTCTTTGTTACAACCTCTTTAATTATTTTTAAGATAAACCCCTTCATTATCCTAATTCTGGTTATATCTTCTTCATTTGAATTTTATCTGCAGCTGCGATACAACCAAAGATCTTGGAATATCTGGCATGAAGATAGTGATCGAATGAAGATGTTTGCTCACTTAAAAGAGCATGCGACTGCTAAAACCTCTGCTATTCAAAACCGATTATTACAAGCAGTTAAATATATAACTGATAAGGCGCAGAATATTCTTGATTTGTTTAATAAAGATCAAGAAAAACTTGATAGGGATAAAGTCACTCGTTCATTGGCGGCACATTTCTGTGCGTCAATAGGTTTTGGATTGTCCTTTTATCTCATCATAAATGATGTGTTGGCAGGTAAAATTGATGTAGGTCAGATGGTCTTTTATCTAAGTATTTTAGGACAATATGTAAGTAATATTGATCAATTCTTTAGTAATCTTTCACGCCAGTATAAATTGGTGCTTGAAGTTGATGACATTTTTAAACTGGCCGAACTAACGCCTTTTGTTTCAGAAAATGAGCACCCTGTGAAACTTAATCTCCACAAAGCTCCAGTCATCGAATTTAAAAATGTTCACTTCACTTATCCAGGACAAACAACGCCCATTTTTCAAGACTTTAATCTTAAAATAAATTCTGGCGAAAAAATTGCCTTGGTCGGAAATAACGGGGCGGGCAAGACAACCTTTGTCAGACTGCTTTGTCGTTTCTATGATCCCCAAAAAGGAGACATATTTATTAATGGAATTAATATAAAAGATATTAGTCGGGATGAATGGTATGGCTATTTGGCATTGTTGTTCCAAGACTATTCCCCGTATTCATTTAAGGCAAAGGAGTCGATTGCAATGGGACGTTCAGAAAATGAACTTGATTTTGACAAGGTTAAAGACTCGGCTACTCATTCAGGTGCGGACGAGTTCATTTCTGATTGGAAAGACTCTTATGAACAACAACTAGGAAGTGATTTTGGAGGGACTTCACCTTCACAGGGCCAAGAACAAAAGATCGCCATTGCTCGTTCTTTGTATCGAGGTGGCTACGTGTTGGTGCTGGACGAACCAACCGCATCTGTTGATGCACTATCAGAAGCAGATATTTTTGAAAAAATTCGTGTCTCAACCGAGAATCGAACGTTAATATTAATTTCACACCGATTTAATACGGTAATTAATATGGATCGTATTATTGTAGTTGAACAGGGGAAGGTTGTTGAAGAGGGCACTCATGCAGAACTGTTAAAAAAGAAACGAGGTGTCTATACTAAAATGTTCAATAGTCAGGCCTCAGGTTATGTGAGCGCCTAAAGAAACTTTCTAAATGGCCACACAAGCAGCTCAGCAATTTTATTTCTAAGGCCGCGCTTCTGCCAAGTCTCCATGTTTATTATTTTTGATTGAATACGTAAATCACTGAGATTTTGTTCAACATCCAAGACAAAGCTTTCGCTACCTGAAATTATTCCAGATTCAAAATTGTAGCGCAGACTAATGTTGTCAAGGTTCATAGTTCCGACCATTGCCCATTTTCCATCGATCTCTATCGCTTTTCCGTGAATCATTCGTGGATGTCTGTAAATACTGATGTCATGTTCAAGAAAATAACTTATGTATGTTCGAGCTCCTATGTCAACTATTGGATGATCAGACTTTTCTGGGATAATAATGGTCACGACGACACCCCTTTTTCTAGCTCTAACTAGTTTTCTCATTATTCTGTGAGTTGGAAGAAAATATGGTGTGCTTATAGTAACGTGTTCAACGGCATTAGAAATCATTTTTTCGAGTGCTCTATATAGATTATGTTTACCAGGTATCGGCGATTGAGTGACGTAAGTAAAGGGCAATCTGCGTTCAGGGTTGAATAGTTTGTTTTTTTCATCAACTAATTTTTGATGTTCCGTCCTATACTTTCTAAGGCTTGAACGTAGATCCGTGACGTCAATGTTAGTCCAAGAAACTTTCAGAGATTCGGAACGGTCCCAGAGTTCATCAAAGGATTTTTTCATTGAAGCAATTGGATGAGGTATATCATCAATATTAGGTATAGGGGAGATAGAATTCTTGCCTACAGAAATTCTGACAGAGATGTCAGCCCATTTTTCCACGTCCTTTCCAATACATATTCCACCATGATGAGCAATTGGTGATTCTGTATCAGAATCAACCAAAAGTAGCCGCCTGTGGTTACGAAAAAAACCAAATTTATGGAAACCTTTAGTGAAGGGAATTAACCAATTAAAGAATTTTATTTCTATCCCAGCAGCTCTCATATCTTTGTACATCTTTGAATTTGCAAAACTAAAGGAACCTGCTGAATCAAGATGACAGCGAATTTTAACACCATTTTTGGCACGCTCTATCAGTGCGTCTACGAATTTGGCTGAAGCCTCGTCTGCAGTTATATAGAATTGTTCAAAGTCGATCGATTGGGTGGCATGATGAATATCCTCTAGCATGGAGCCCCAGGTCTCGAGTGTTTCAGTAAACAGCTTGTGGTCTATAGGAAATTCAATCATACGGATTCGCTTTTTTAGCCATTCTATTATAATCTAAATAGAACATAAACACATGCAAATCGCTTTTATACTAGCCACCCTCGTTTCCACTATTGTTGGAGGATTAGTAGCCCTTAAATTCAAGGACCGTCGACACTTATTATTGGGTTTTACCGCCGGTGTGCTTTTATCGGTGGTGGCCTTTGACTTATTGCCAGAGATTTTTAGCCTTGCCAGGGAAGGGGGGCACAATCCTCGCATGGCAATGATTGCCCTAGTTGTAGGCTTCCTTGTATTTCATATTGCTGAGAAAGTTTTTTTGGTTCACCATTCTCACGAAGCGGATTATGGTGAGCATCATCACCCGACCATTGGTTCTCTTTCTGCCGGGGCATTAATTCTGCACTCATTTTTTGACGGAGTGGGGATTGGTTTAGGGTTTCAGGCGTCTACTGCTATTGGGATTGTCATTGCACTGGCCGTTATTGCACATGATTTTTCAGATGGACTAAATACTGTTTCCTTGATGCTTGCGCATAATAATTCAGATAAAAAAGCCCGTAAATTTCTGGTATTAGATGCTGTTGCTCCAGTGTTGGGCGGACTTTCAACGCTATTCTTTACTTTTTCTTCAGGTTCTTTAATTATCTATCTTGGTTTTTTTACTGGTTTTCTTATTTATATGGGCGCTTCAGATATATTACCGGAAGCTCACAGCAAGGATTCTTCTTTAAGGACGGTGGTCGCTACCATTGTAGGAGTAGTGTTTATGTATGTAGTCACAGGTTTCTTGGCAGGACTTTAATTTGCATATTCAGACAAAGTATTTAATTTGAGTTATAATCAAAGTATTAATATTTATTATTTCAAATTTTAGAAAATGTCATTAACATCATCCGTTGGGGTAGGCTATAGCGACGATTCATTTTCAGCAGGGGCTTCTGCATGCACAGATGCCATTGGAAGACTCGGTGATGGTTTAAAAGCTGATGCTTTAATTGTTTTTTCGTCTTCTAAATATAATCAGGAACAGATGCTGAGAGGTGTCAGATCCGTCAGTGGTGAATCTTTATTAGTTGGTTCTTCTACGGCTGGTGAGATCAGTACTGAAGGGCCAGTTGGCAGAAGCTCGGTGGTTGTCATGGCGCTGTCTTCACCAGACGTCAAATTTTTTGCAGCAGTTGGCGATCCTGTATCGAAGGGGCCACATAATGCCGGAAAAAGTGTAGCTGAAGCGGTTCAAAAACAAGCTGGAGGTGCTCTAAAAACCTTTATTATGTTACCAGATGTATTAAATGGTAATGGAGCAGAAACTGTCCGAGGGGTCTTGCAAGCCTTAGGGGACCATTTTCCAGTGGTAGGAGGTGCTTCAGGGGATGATTTTCAATTCAAGAAAACTTACCAATATTTAAATGATAAGGTGTACACTGATTCAGTCGTTGGCTTAGGCATAACTGGCGAATTTAAAATTGGAATTGGGGTCAAGCACGGTTGGATCCCAGTTGGAGTTTCGATGAAGGTTACAAAATCAGAAGGAGGAGTTTTGCACGAGGTGAATGGTGAACCAGCAATTAAAATTTATGAAGACTATTTTGGTGTGGAAGAAGCTTCAATTTTAAAGACAGAGACTCTTGCAAAACTTGCTATTACGTATCCTTTGGGAATCAAAGTCGATGGTAGTGAAGAGCTCCTTATTCGTGATCCACTTACAGTAGATGCTAACGGATCTATTACATGTGCGGCTGAAATCCCAGAAGGGTCAGACATTCGACTTATGATCGGCAGCATCGAAGAGGCTGTTAAGGTTGCTAAATTAGCGGCTCAAAATGCCCTAGACCAATTGGGAGGCGCACAACCTAAGGCAATTATTATCTTTAATTGTATTGCGAGAAATAAATTGTTCGGACAGCGTTCGGGAGAAGAAATTACTGCAATCCAAGAGGTACTTGGCAGAGATGTTCCGCTGATTGGTTTCTATACATACGGAGAGCAGGCTCCTATGAATGGAGAAGTTAAAAACATTAATCAGTGTAATTCAGCCTTCCATAACGAAACTGTTGTGGTGGCGGTTTTGGCCTAAATCATTAATACCTCGGAACACATGAATGAACAAGAAATTAGAATTGCAGAGCTACAACATCAACTGTCCGCCTCAAAAGAATTAGTCCAACAGGTACTGAAGGAGCAGCAATTGGCAGCAAAATTGCTGATCAGACGAGATCTTTCTCTTAGTCGAGCTAACGAGCAATTGATGGCCCTAGATGTGGCCAAGTCAGAATTTATTTCAATTGCGGCACATCAGCTACGTACGCCACTCTCGGCTATCAAGTGGATCTTGTACATGCTTATAAACAATGAGTTTAATAACAATGAAGAACGAGAGCAATTTACTGAGAAGGCTGCCCAGAGCACGGACCGAATGATTGATCTGGTGAATGATTTATTAGAGGTTGATCATATTCAATTGGGTAAGGATCAGTTCATTTTTGTACCACTTAGTGTGTCCAATCTTATTAAGGCAATTATCTCTGAATTGCAAACTATCATCACAAAGCGAAAGATTAACATGGTGATAAATCTGGATTCCTGTCCTGAGATTTCCGGTGACGAAACTAAACTGCGTGAATTGTTTCAGAATCTTATTGAAAATGCACTAAAGTACACACCTGTTGAGGGTACTGTACGGATTACTTCAAGTTCCAGTGATGGTTTTCTCAAAATAGAGGTGGCAGATTCAGGCATAGGTATTCCTGAAGATCAAAAATATCATATCTTTTCAAAATTTTTTCGAGCGGCTAATGCCATGAAAGTCGAAACTGTGGGTTCTGGATTAGGTCTTTTCATTGCCAAGGAGGTGACGGAAAGGCATGGTGGCAAGATTTGGTTTGAAAGCACGGTGGGACAGGGGAGTGTTTTTCATGTTCAGCTTCCTCTCAATCCTGATAAGAAATTTGTGTGAATTAAACATTAATATATAATAGAGCCTATGAAAAAAATCCTGATTATAGAAGATGACGAGTTGCTAGGTGATTTGTTGTTACAAAAACTTAAATCTTCTGGTTATGAATGCGTGTTAATGCGTGAAGGTTCAAAGGGTTATGCAAAAATCTCAGAGTGGATGCCAGACATGATTGTTCTTGACCTGTTCCTGCCAATTTTAAACGGGTTTGATATTCTGGCCCAAAAGAGAATGGACGCCAAAATTGCAACTATCCCAGTAATTGTACTTACTAACTCTTTACGACCAACCAGCGCTACAGCAATTGAAAAATTAGGTGCCAGTGATTTTTTGGTTAAATCAGATGTTACTCAAGAAGAAATTGTTGAAAGAATCAGAAAAATTTTTGAAAAAACTTCAGAAACCGATATGGGTGGAGCTGCTTCAAAGGGTCACGATGTTTTGGTTGGTAAGAAAATTCTAGTTGTTGAAGATGACAAGTTCTTGGGAAGCATTTTGGTCTCAAGGCTTATGAGCAGGAAGGTAAAGGTTGTATATGCTACGAGCGGGGAGGCGGCTCTTGAAGAATTAAAAAAAGACACACCAGAGGCTGTTTTGCTGGATATTATGCTGCCAGGCATAGATGGTTTTGAAGTCTTGAAACAAATACGAGAAAATCCAGCCACTAAAGCACTCCCTGTAATGATTCTTTCTAATATTAGTCAGGTAAAAGACAAAGAAAAAGCAGAATCAATGGGTGCAGGTTTTCTGGTAAAAGCACTTGTTAATCCTGATGATATTGTGGCACAAACAGAAGAGATACTAAGGTCTAAATAATTCATGATTTAAGATAGGATATTGGGTTCGCGGTTTATCCTTAGTTTAAATTTTTTGTATACCGCATCGGATATGAAATTCTCGACATGTCTCAATTCATTGAAAGTTCCTTTGCCGTTGTTGGTGAGAACTAGAGCATTATGGTTGTATATTGTAATTGATCCAAAAGATTTACCTTTCAGTCCGCATTGATCAATAAGCCAAGCTGTGGGTATCTTTTTTTGGCGTGGTTTATCAGTGTCGAATACAGGAATGTCAGGGTGGTTGTGTTGTAAACTTGTGGCCACTTCTACATCAACTAGTACATTTTCAAAATACGAACCAACGTTAAACAAAACTTTGGGATCAGGAAGTTTTCGTGACCTGATATCGATTATTGCCTTTCGGATCTCTGGCAGTTTTGGTACCTTTACGTTCTCAAAATACTTTCTGACGTCTGGATAATTTGGAACCGCGGGCTGTAGCTTTGAAAGTCTGAATTCGATGGCAGTAATAATGTAGCGGTTTTTGTGCGAGGTTTTAAAAATACTATTACGGTATGAAAAGGCACAGTCTATGTTTTTTAACACAACCCAACCGTCACCTTGTAGATCATATGCATGAATTCGCGTAATGGTCTGACAGACCTCTTGACCATAAGCCCCAATATTTTGAACCGGGGCAGCACCTGTACTACCCGGTATTGCTGAAAGTGCCTCGATACCAGAGAGATGTTGATTGACAGCGTACTCAACAAAATTGTCCCACGAATGACCAGCTTGGACTTTTAATACAGTTGATGTTTCATCTTCAGATACTGTTTCAATACCGACATTATTCATATGGATTATAAAGTAAGGGAGACAGTGTGTGTCTCCAAAAATGGTATTGCACCCCTCGCCTAGAATATAAATTTCAGCTTTAAGCTTTTTGATCTCAGAAACTAGACTAGGGATATCATCTGTGTTGTTTATTTCGGACAACCAGCGGACTTTATCACCTATATGAAATGAGGAATAGGGAGCAATATCCACATGTTCCTGAATAGAATATGGCATGAATAAATTATATCATATATGATATAAGTCATGAAAAACACTAACCCTAACGCCCACCTCGGACACCTTATCAAACAATTACGTGAAGACCGTGGAATGACCCAGGCAGACTTTTCCAAAGTCCTGCATACTTCACAAAGTGCAGTGGCAAGGATTGAAAAGGGAAATCAAAATGTAACCACAGGGGAATTGCAGAAAATTAGCAAAGCGTTGGGGCGAAGGCTGGTCACCATTAGTGAATCAATGGACGTCGAGATTCATGGAGGAAAGAAACTCCACGGTACTGTATCGACTAATACGTCTAAAAATGGGGCATTAGGGTTGTTGTGTGCTTCTTTGTTGAATAGAGCGCAAACTACGCTACATGGCATTCCTCGAATTCAAGAAGTGAATCGTATTTTAGAAACGTTCAATAGTATTGGCATAGTCACAAGATGGATAGGTAAAAATAGTCTAGAAATTCAACCACCAAAACAATTCAAGATGGCGGGATTGAACGGGGCAGCGGCAGGACGCATCAGATCGATTCTCATGATTATTGGTCCATTGGCTCACAAAATGAAAGAGTTCTCGCTGCCTCATGCAGGAGGATGCAAGATGGGACAGAGAACAATTGTTGCTCATCGATATGGATTAGAAGCCCTTGGAATAAATATTCTCACCAAGGATGATCATTATAAGATCGAGGCGAAAACATTAAAGCCTGCAGATATTGTGATGTATGAGGCAAGTGACACAGCTGCTGAAAATATTTTGATGGCGGCTGCTCTCATTCCTGGAAAAACTACAATTCAATTTGCACCGCCCAATTATCAAGTTCAAGAGGTTTGTTTCTTCCTAGAAAAATGCGGAGTAAAAATTGAAGGAATAGGCACAACAAACATGGTTGTTCATGGTATTAAAGATATCAATCAAAAAATTGAATACCACAACAGTGAAGATCCAACCGAGTCTATGATGTTTTTATCAGCCGCAATTACGACTGGTTCAAAGTTAAAAATTGAACGTTGCCCAATTGATTTTCTTGCCTTGGAGCTTTTGAAACTTGAAAAGATGGGACTCAAATACGAGAAATCAAAAATCTATTTTTCACATAATGGCAGAACAAAACTCGTTGATATCACTGTTAACCCATCAAAAATTTTGGCACCAATGGACAAATTACATGCTCAACCGTATCCAGGGATAAACACTGACAACTTGCCATTTTTTGTGCCAATTGCAACGCAGGCCGAAGGAGCCACACTGGTCCATGATTGGATGTGGGAAAACCGAGCGATTTATTTTACAGAATTGTGCAAGTTGGGAGCCGACATAACCTTGGCTGATCCTCACCGTGTCTATATTCATGGTCCAAAAAAATTACGAGCCACCCAAATTGTCTGCCCACCAGCACTTCGTCCGGCAATGATTATTATGATTGCAATGTTGGCTGCAGAAGGGAAATCGATTCTTCGAAATATTTATCCAATCTGCCGCGGCTATGAAGATATAGTTGAACGCCTTAATATGTTAGGTGCAGACATTCGAGTGTTACAGGACTTGTAATATTACGCCAAGACTTTTTGAATTTCATTGACCACATCGTTTACAGATTGAGCGAGGGTGCCTTTGTTTGAGGTATCAATCGAAAGGGTAGCGTCTTGTGGAACTTCGTATACATCATCAACTCCTGTTAATCCTTTCATGAGTCCTAAAGACTGTTTTTTGTAATAGCCTTTTACATCTCTCTCTGAAAGAACTTTTTGTGGTGCATGAACGTGTATTTCAATATACGTTCCATATTTTTCTACCTGTTCTTTGAACTTTTTTCTTGCTTCGTGATAAGGGGAAACAAGGCTCGCTAACACGATTCCTCCGTGCTTAATTATTTCTGAAGCAACAAATCCAACTCGAGCTACATTTTTAATTCTATCTTCTTTCGAGAACCCCAGGCCTTCTGTTAAGTGGGAGCGAATAATGTCTCCATCGAAAAAGCTTATTGACCGTTCAAGGCAGTGTTCAATTTTTGTTTTCACATGTCGGGCGAGTGTAGACTTTCCTGCACCAGATAGGCCAGTAAACAGAATTGCTATGCCTTTTCTATTATTGGTTTTTTTAATTTCATCAATAACTTCTTTAAATGCAAACCATTCGGGCACTTCCTCCTGCTTTCGAATCATTTCTCTGAAACGTGTTCCTGAAATAGATAAGACTGTTTCTTCGGGGAGTACCTCATTGACCTCCTTATAGGAATTCGATTCTTGGATATAGACAAGTTCTTCAGAAAAGACAGGGACTATTCCAATCTCACTGGAATATTTTTGAACAAAGTCTTGTGCAGCGTATGCTCCGTAGAAAGGTTTACCGGAGGAATCATTTCCAGGTCCTGCGTGATCGCGACCGATGATAAAGTGAGTAGCGCCATAATTTTTTCGAATGAGTGCGTGCCAGAGAGCTTCTCTCGGCCCTGCCATTCTCATTGCAAGAGGAAGAAGAGACAGTGTCACTGTGGTGGGATCTTGTGCCTCGACTAACTTTTTATATCCTCGGACTCGAGTAATATAATCAATATCTCCCTCTTTAGTCGGTCCGACCACCGGATGTATGAGGATGTGGGCTCCCACTTTTTTGGCTGATCTTTGAATCAATTCAAAATGAGCTCGATGAATAGGATTACGAGTTTGGAATGCAATGATAGGGGAATCGATGATGGATTTCTTTTTTAGATGATTGTGTAACTGGATAGGAGTCTTACGAATCTCAATAAAGTCTAAATGTTCAACATTGTTAATTTTTGTCACTGTACCCCCAACATAATATTTTTTAGTTTGATTGATAAGGTACGAAATTCCTGGATGTTTTATGTCCAATGTCCCGTAGACCGAAAGAGACTCTTTCTGGATATTTGGTTCATATATTGAAGATACCTCTAGAATTCCTATCGGAGTCTTGTACTCATCAACCAGAATCAGTTCTTGGCCGATTTGGTATTTTGTATTGGTATCAAGGGTGATTGGTATGGGCCATAATGATCCATTTGCTAGACGTACATTATCTAGGATTGAATGATAATCTTCTTTACCTACGAAACCTTTCAAAGGGCTAAATCCTCCAGATAAAATCATTTCTAAGTCATATAATTGACGCTCGGACAATGTGTGACTCGGAAGGGTAGCCAACTTTTCATGTAACTTTATTTTTTCTTTTTTCTTGCTCATATCTTTTTTTGTTTTAGGAATAAAAAACAACACCCTACTCGTGAGGATGCTGTTTTGATTAGTCATATCTCCCTTTCGGTCTAGAAGGAGCACCTTACTTAAAAGGTTGCTGGCAGATCGTTGGGCTAGGTCCCTCCCTGCACTCTGGATATGTATTCTGTTGTTGGTAAAAGTATAACGCAGGGCCATCACAAGTGCAAACTGCTTCTTTTAATTTGCCAAAAGGCCTTATATTCTCTACACTTGTTGAACATATGTATACTCTCGCTGAAATTGTCACGTGGTCACAAGGAAAATATACAGGAGATGATCTGGGCACCTCTGTTATCGGTGTTTCAATCGATACTCGCACGATTAAAAGAGGAGAGATTTTTTTTGCAGTGAAAGGTGAGCAGAGTGATGGCCATGAATATATACATAAAGCTTTTGAAAAAGGAGCCATCGCGTGTGTTGTGGAATCTTCTCGAGAAAAAACAACAGAGGGGTCGCTGATTCTGGTGGATGATGTTGTGATGTCGCTACAAAATTGTGCTAGAGAGTATCGTAAGCAGTTACAGATACCTGTAATCGGTATTACGGGCAGCAGCGGAAAAACTACAACTAAAAATATGATTGCTGCGGTGTTGAATACAAAATATAACGTGTGTGCGACAAGAGAAAGTTACAATAATCACCTCGGTGTCCCGCTCTCTGTGTTGTCAGTAAAAAATGAAGATGAAATCGGTGTTTTTGAAGTCGGTATGAACCATGTGGGTGAAATGGCACCTTTGGCTGAAATTATTAAACCTGATGTTGTTGTGATTACTGGAATTGGTATGGCTCATGTTGAGGCTTTTGAAAATACAACATGTATAGGTGGTCCACAGGAAGCGATTGCTCGTGAAAAGTCAGAATTGGTCAAGGCCCTTTCAAAAAATGGACTGTTAGTTTTACCAGAAAAAGAAAAATTTAAAGACTTGATCGCCAGTTTTTCAGAACACTCACGTGTGGTTACTATTTCTGTTGAAAATCAAAATGCAGCTCTCATTCAGAAAAAATTAATTGAAAAAGGTTTTGCGTATGCTTTGGCTACACATATGTTACAAAATGCACTTCTTGCCATTGCTGTTGGACACGAATACAAAATAGACGAACACGAAGCTGCTGCAGCTATCGCTACCGCTGAATATGAAGAGAGGCGTTTTGCTGAGAAAAATATTCTAATTGACGGAGTTTTAATGCATGTGGTTGATGATACTTATAATGCCAATCCAGATTCAGTATGTGCTGGGATTGAAATGCTCTCCAAAATGCGTGTAAATAATGCAAAATTAATCGTGACGCTAGGGGCATTGAAAGAATTGGGTGGAGCCTTAACAGCTGGCTATCAACGTATTTATGAAACTATTGTAAAGGCGGGTATAGATGTATTGATCTTGTGTGGAATTGAGTGGAATCCAGAACCAGTACAAGAAGTTAAACCGCTACATATTATTCATGTACAAAATCATGCAGAATGTGCCGAGAAAATTAAAGATGTATATAAAGAGGGGGACATTGTGCTTGTTAAGGGGAGTAAAAGCTCAAAGATGCAGGAGGTGGTTAAATTGTTAGCAAGCTAGTTCTAGTATTGTATACTTGTATTAGGTATAGATATCCCGTAATACGCCAGTAATTAAGGCTCATTTCGAACGGCTTACTGTATACAAGGGGTTAATTATAAAACTTTAATATAATATTTATGATATTTCTAATTATAGGACTTATTGTTGGTGGGGCGGCGGTAGTATTCATTCTTCAAAATGTGGTGACTATTAGTGTGCATTTATTTTCGTGGGAACTTCAAGGATCGCTTGCTCTTATATTGATCGTAGCGATCTTAACAGGAGCGATTTTGTCAGCCTTGTCATTCTTGCCTGATGTGTTCAGGAATTATTTTGAAATATCCAGTTTGAAGAAGCGTATTCAAAAATTAGAAGCTGATGCTGATCAGTATAAGAAAAATATTGAAGAGCTAAGTAAAAAAACTGGAATGATTTCAGAACAAAAAATAACCGAGTCACCAACGATAGCAGAGACCATTAACAGTTTGCTTTAGTTTTCCAGAAAAAGAAAAAGCCCAGCACCAAGGATGAGGGGGGGGCTCGAAGGGTGAGCTTTTTCCTTGGGGTTGGGCCTGTTGGGCGGTTACTTTCTGGTGTCGAACATTGTAGCCAATTCGTCCCGAACCACCTCATCGAACCGGCCATCATCTAGGACGCTACCTGTCATTTTCCGCTGCTTGAAGCTGATCGAAGCGGCGATTTTGACCAGACCCGCGATGGTCAGCCCTTTCCGCAACTTCCGATTTTTTTCAAAAAAGGCCAAGATTCGCTCCACGGGGAAGTGGGCGGCCTGGAGCAGTTCTTTGGCGTTCAAGGGGAATGATAGCTTTTCGCGAGTGATGTCTGTTGGGTTAATGTCCAGAGCTCCGGCTAGCCTTCTTCGCTGTTCGTCACTCATGGACTGGGTGCCCTTTTCGATAAAGTTCACCGTGCTTCGACCAATCCCAGATTTGGTGGCGAGCTCGCCTTGGGTCCACTTTTTGGCATTCCTAAGGTCTGCCAGGTTTGTGTAATGTGTCGGGGTCTTCATTTTCTACAGGGTGGTGTGTACCGCAACTCTTGGTTACAGTATAATACGTGCGTGACTTAACGCGCCAGGTCTTAACTCTGTAACCAAGAGATTTTAAAGGCCAAAACTGTCACAACTATACAAGTAGTATTGCTTATGTCAACAAAAGGAAAGGGCGCGACGGTGGTGTTCCGCGCGCCCGATCAGTCTTCGCCGAGAAGGCCCTCAATCATGAGTTGCTCTTCGTCCCGTGCATTCTCTGCTTCAAAATCACGGAACGCCTCGAGTCGCCGCCGTTCGTTTTTGACGGCAGCTAGGTGATCCAAGAGTGCTCGGCAGATGAGGTCGCCTAGGTTCTTGTCCAACTTCTCGGCGTAGCCTTTTCCTCGGTGGGCATCTTTAGCTTGTTTGCTTGGCATGATGCGTTGCAGAAACGGAACGCTGTTGACCTTGCCCATAACCTGGACAAGTGCATCAGCGAAATATTTCTGAACAGCGCGTGCCATTTCAGCCATTGTGCCATCGAGTTCGGTGCTCATCCACGTCAGGACTTCGTCGATTATTTCACCCCGTCCCACAGGTCGGAGGTCGGCTATTGAATTGAACTCGGTAGTGCAGCGGCAGCAGTGCTCACAGAAGACTTGTTCGGCTAATTCTGCAATGTACTTTGTATCGCTTGCTCTCATTTTGACCTCCTTTCTATGTGAGGTTCCCGTTACTTATTCAGAAACATGTGGCTACGAGCCGACACGATAGGGGTCCGATAAAGACGCCTTAACGGTTCAAAGCGTACAGCTTCGATTGCCGTACAATACGGAAGATATTTACTTGTGTCAATTATGCCATTTCGACATTTTCCCTATGCAAATTGATTTCTAAAAGTTAGAATGTGACAAAATATATCAGATCAGAGTAATGAATAAATCCTCAAAAAAAAATAAAGATAGTATAAAATTAAAAAGCAAGAAGGCTCTAGGTCTAATATCGGCAGTACTTGTCTTGTTTGGTGTGATAGATGTATCTATCTATCAGAATAACAAGAATACTCATGACGAATTAATATCAAAGGCCCCAGACATTAAACCGGGTAAAAAAATATACCTCACGTTTGATATGGATATGAGCGATACAATGTCTAGACGTCTTGAAAAACAAAAAGATTTCAAATGGTACGACCCAGAACTTATTTCATATTTAGATAAAAATAATATTCAAGCAACATTTTTCATTTCAGGTCTTTTTGCAGACACATATCCAGAGGTCATAAGGAGTTTGGCTTTAAATCCTAATTTTTCATTTCAAAATCATGCGTATGATGAGTCTGCCTTTGTTTCAAACTGTTACTGGTTAAAAACTTTAAAGACGGACAAGGATAAAATCGAACAAATCATGAAGACGCAAATATCAATTCAAAAAACAGCTGGACAGACTCCAGACTATTTTAGATATCCGGGGATTTGCCATGATCAAAAAAATGATGAATTGGTCCAAAAATTGGGCTTCAAAATTAGTAATGGTAATGTGATTCCAAGTGATCCTTTTAACCACAATAAAGAAAAAATGGTTAAGACTGTTATGAAGGAAGCCAAGGATGGATCGGTGGTAGTCATGCATGTCGGGGGACCGAATGCCCCAAAAAGTTTAGAAGTTTTAAAACAGATCGTTCCGGAATTAGCGTCTAAGGATTTTATTTTTGCAAAACTGTAGATCACTATTGCATAGATTTGGTATACTAGTACATATGGAAATTAAACCAAAAACTCAAATTCCAGTTGTAGACCCACGCCTTGCCGCAGATTTTCCCAAATATTTATGTACCAGCATAGCCGACCAAATCAAACAGGCGGATGTAAAAGCTTTTGGAACCCTGAGTATAATTGGTATTACCACGGCTGGTATATTTTCAAGATTGTCAGCACTTAAGTCTGCAGCAGGGGGAGTTAATGAAAAATGGTTAGTATTTTTTGCTGTATCAGCCTTTCTTGTTGTTTTGGCGTTGAAGGCCTCTATTACTGTAGTGTATCCAAGACTGACAAAATCAAATAAACAGGACAAGACATATTTTATGGATATTGCCCATCACACAAAAGAAGAGTTCTTGATGTGGGGGAAAAACATTACTACAGAAAATGTTATCGAGGAGTCTTATAAGAACGCATACAATTTGGCTCAAATTGCAAAGAAAAAATATCTTGCTTTAAGGAAATCGATGTTATTTACTTTGATTGCGTTGATCTGGGCTTTGGCCGTCCTCCTTTTCTCGTAAGCTCAGCACTTTTCCTTTATTAGTATATGGGTATTTAGTTTTTATCAAAAATTAACAATGAAGGAAGTGGGGAAGTGCTAAAAGCGAAAGTGATGGGATCTTGGAGAGATTTCGTAAAAATGAAGGAATTTCTTGGTTATGGTAGTATATTTAACACTCATATGAATATCATGAAAAAAATAAAAGAAAACAGACTAATCACTGTAGGCACAATTGTAGTCATTGTGTTTTTGGTAGCAGGTTCGATTGTGTACAAAAATGTACATAAAAAAGTTGATGTTGTTACAGCACCAAGAACTATTGAAAATAAAATTGCACCATTAGATTTATCAACGCAGGTAATAGTCAGTTCAGCTGCAAGACCTGGTACCCTTTATTATACTTTGGGGAATCTATCTTATGGTTTGAAGGAACCAAAGACAAAGTTCACTAACGGCTTTTTTGTTGGACAATTTGCAAATTGTGGTAGTACAGCATGTATTCCTGGACAGACCTATTATTCACACATGAAAGTAGAAGATCGTATTGCAACAGGAGATTTGAATGGAGATGGTGCGGATGATGCTGTGGTTGTCGTCGGTAGTATGACTAATACATCACCAAATGTTGAAAAGACAGATGTGTATACAACAGAAGTAGTCGCGGCTCTTATTAAAGAAGGGGATACATATAAAAACGTTGCCACGATTAATTTATTGGGTCGCCTTCAAGCGAAGACAGCATCGATTAAGAGTATTTCTATTAAGAATGGAGTTATTTATGTATCAATAGACAAGGATGAAGGATCAACAGACCCTGATTTTCCTCCCTCAGTTCAGAATGTGCGATTAAGGTTCGATAGTACTTCTTCGAATGGTTTTAGTTTGACGATTTAGGTTTTTTGAAAATCAATCAAAAGAAAAGCCCCGCCGCACCGCGAAGTCCCATTACGGAGCTTTTCTTTGGTGTGGCTGGGCAGCTTATTTGCGTTTTTTGGCGACAGCCTCACCTTTCTTCAGGATGCTTATGAGCAGTCGCACGTGGAGCACCCTTCCTTGGATGACGCTTTTTGTCCAGACAGTCTTGCCCCATTGGCTTCGGATCTTGAGAACATTGGTTAGAAAGGCCTCTTGGCGGAGGAGCATGTCCATCGGAGAGACCCTGAGTTCCTTAGCAAGCTTGTAGCAGATCAGCTCTTGCCAGGACTGCTCGAAAGACTGGGTACAGTCCGCGTCACGAATGGCAAGCTCGAGTTCAGTCAGCTCTGGCGTGTCAACGTGGGGGAACTGAGTGGCACGGATCAGCTTCTCGATGCGGGGAAGCCAAGCCTTGTTTTGAGGGAGAATGCACTTGCGCAAGCCAGTCAAGGCGCGCTTGATCTCCTTTTCATCACTCCCAGTCTTTTTCGAGTGGCCGTAGTCATGGAGAATCGCTGCAATGATGAGGCAGCAGACATCCTCCAGAGAGCACTCATCACGGTCGAAGTAGTAGAGGCCGGCTTGCGCACATTTCCATGCAACGCAGGTCGTGTGGGTCAGCCCGTGGTATTCACTGCTAGCATTAGGCATCGTCCACATGATGTGCCAGTAGTAAAAGAGGTTGCTCTTTGGTACAAGCTTTTGAAGCTTTAGGATGGTTTCAAGGAGGTTTTCCCCTAGAAGCGGGTGTGTATTCATTTGTTAAGTGAGGTTGTTGGGTTGTTGTTTTGGCTCGAAAAGCTCGATAAATCAAGCGCTTTGAGCCAAAACAGACCTAGGGACTTTCCATGTAAAAATATAACACATTATATGTGTTTGTCAATTTATGGTTCGATCAGGTTGGACTGTTTTTTATTTTAAATCAAACTTCGGATCAGCTCATTTACTGCATTCATATTTGAATCATCTTCAACGATCACATCATACACTTTTGTAAAATTTTCCTTTTCAGCTGCATTCCCATTTAAAAACCCAATTTTAAGAATCGTTTCATGGCTCATACCGTCTGCCATAGTGGCATCGTATAGAGCATCTCCCAAAAGAATACAATTTGGTCTCTTCGTTATCTGATCTCTGTAAGTTAATTTATTTATTAACATCTCTGTTTTGTTAAAAGGATGAACGAGATCGGTTTGGAAACCAACAGCCTTGCCGCTTTCCTCAAATTTGAAAAAATTAGAAAGAATGTGGACATTTTCCATGTTCAAATTTAATGGCTCTAATTGGATTTTTATCACATCTCCAATCGCTGCGGAGAAAATAATTACGGGGATATTCTTAGTGGCAAGTGTTTTAAAAAAATTAGTGACACCTTCTCGTAGGGTGATTTGTCCATCCTGTAGTGATTTTGAAATCATGTCTATAGTTACTCCGTGTTTAACCATCAATTCCAAATGTTTATGAAACCACTCTGATGTTTTTTCTGATTTAAAATTATGATCAAGCGAACTGTCTATTTCTATGGGGTGATAATGGTCGTAAAGTTCGTTTCGGATTTTTGTATATTCGTCACCTAGCTTGTTAACAAAAATAGCCCAAGATGTGGCTACGGTATTGCCACCTCCAGAATTTCCCGTGAGGGTTCTGTCGTAGTCGGAAATGACATGCAGTTTATCTGCACCATCGTTTTTGATCTTTTGGATTTTAGAGTCGAATGAGGATTGGTTTGAGATGTATAGGTTTTTCATAGGGTAAGTTTAGCATGGATGGGGAGGGATGGTAGTTTATTTAGGGTAGGTAAAACAAAAACCACCCTGCGTTCCTTCTTTCGAAGGGGCACGGGTGATGGTTTTTTTGTCTGCCTCGCAAGGTGGTGTGTCCTGCTCACCACTCCTCTCCGTCGATTCCCATATGTGGATGGAAGAGCCGACGCAGTTTGCCCTTTACGTTTGAGAGGGCACAAAGAGGGCCTCTGATCCCCGCAAAGGGTGGCAATGTGATGTCGATATCTCCGGGAGCATCCCACCAGTTGTTATCGCCGATCTTCATGCGCACCTCACCACCGTCTGCGTCCGTCGGATCTTCCACTGCGGGCTTACGAAATCTGGACAAGACCGTGAGATCTTTGATTCCAGTAGTTCTCCCGCGAAGGGTCACTGGTGGAAGATCCATCCAGGCACAGTTTGGCTTGTCGGCTGGGATACCGATTTCACGAACGGGCAGACTTGCAACCAGTTCGGTGTGTCGGGCTTCCAGGCACTTCGGACAAAAGTGGATTGGGATTTTGGTGCGTGGGAGGCCGAGTGATTGGAAGTCTTCGACTAGGGTTAATGCATCAGATCGGGCGAAACAATCGCGGCAGCGGCCTTGGGCGGTATCTACTGACATAGGGTTTGGTTCCTTGGTTGAGTGTTTGATTGGAGCGGGTAGTGAGTACCCTGTGAATCCGCTCGTTAAATTACATTGGAAAATGGGCGGTGTCAATGGTGGAGATGCCGGGAATCGAACCCGGGTGCAGATGAGTTTTTCAAGTGAGTCTACGCAATGTATTTTGTTTGATGTTTAAGCTTTATATCTAAAAAACAAAAGAAACGATGTAAAGCCGATCTTTAAGGTTTCGGTGGGTGAGTAAAGAGGCTCGCCAACCTATTCTGAAAATATAACACCAGGTTCGAACGCTTCAGAAGGGCATTCGATTGATGCGCATAGCGAGCTTACGCTCGAGCTGTTGCGAAGACAACGTCTCTCATCGCGAACGGTGAAAGGATTG
>Ga0194051_1000077_pt1 | contig 48697 bp, 44 predicted proteins | sample SepL2320m_MetaG_FD_161275 | JGI IMG/M metagenome (GOLD analysis project Ga0194051, IMG submission 161275) | Anoxic zone freshwater microbial communities from boreal shield lake in IISD Experimental Lakes Area, Ontario, Canada - Sep2016-L239-20m | ecosystem: Environmental > Aquatic > Freshwater >... | reverse complement strand
TCGGCCCACTGCAGCGCGTCGATCCCCGTCGATGTGCGTCCACCATGGGTGAACACCTCCCACTCGAGGGGCTTCCCTTCGGGCACCGGTCGACGCCTGGCGTCGATCGCCACCACCACACACTGGCAGCCAAACTCGTCGGCCAGTTCCGCGATCAACTTCGGTCGATCCACGGCGGCGGTGTTGACCCCCACCTTGTCGGCACCGGCCCGCAGTAACCGACGTGCATCGTCGACGGCCCGCACCCCGCCCCCGACCGTGAAGGGGATGAAGACCTGCTCGGCCGTGCGTTCGACCACATCGACCATCGTCCGTCGGTTGTCCGACGACGCCGTGATGTCCAAGAACACCAGCTCGTCGGCGCCCTGGGCGTCGTAGCGGGCGGCCAACTCCACTGGGTCGCCGGCGTCGAACAGGTCGGTGAAGCGCACACCCTTGACCACCCGGCCATCGTCGACGTCGAGGCAGGGGATCACCCGAACCGTGCGCATGCTGCCACCCCCTCTTCCACGGTCATCCGACCGTCCACCAGGGCCTTGCCGGTGATGGCCCCGAGCAATCGACGAGGCGCCCCGCCCTCATTCGGCTCCGCACTCAATTGGGCCAGCCCTTCGATATCGGCCACCGATCCCACTCCCCCCGATGCGATCACCGGCACCTCCGTGGAGGCCAAGACGGCGGCCAGACCATCGAGGTCAGGGCCGGTCAACATGCCGTCTCGGTCGATGGAGGTGGCGATGACCGCGGAAAGTCCGGCCCCGGCCACTTCGTCGAGTAGATCGCCGACCGTCCGCCCCGATCCTTGCTCCCATCCCCGGATAGCCACCTCGGCTCGCCCGTCTTCAGTCCGGCGATAGTCCAGCCCCAAGGCCACCCGACCGGGAAACCGCTCGGTGGCTCGCCGGACCAGTGCGGGATCGTCCAGTGCCGCTGTCCCCAGGATCACTCGGGCCACGCCGCCATCCAACAGCGCTTCGATGTCCGTTTCACTCCGCACCCCACCACCAGTCTCGACGGGAATATCGACGGCGCGGGCAATGGCCAGCACGGTGTCTCGGTTGACCGGCTCTCCACTGCGGGCGGCATCGAGGTCGACCACGTGGAGCCAGGGAGCACCCCCAGCGGCGAACTCCTTGGCCAGAGCCACCGGATCTCCGTACTGGCTCTCTCGGTCGAAGTCGCCCTGGGTGAGCCGCACCGCCGTCCCCCTGCGGATGTCTATGGCCGGGTAGAGGTCCATCAGGCGCCAGCCGCTTCCACGGCGGCCACGAAGTTACTCAAGATACCCAAGCCGACCGCTCCCGACTTTTCGGGGTGGAACTGCGTGCCCCACACTGCACCCCGTTCCGCAGAGGCCACTACCGGGCCGCCGTAGTCACAGGTCGCCGTGGTGTCCTCGGTGTACTCGGGAGCATAGGAGTGGACGAAGTAGACCCACGCCGGATCGGGAACACCAGCCAACAGTTGGGACCGGGTCACATCGAGCACGTTCCACTGCATCTGCGGATGCTTTACTCCGTCGGGCAGTCGGCGCACCGCGCCGGCCAGGACCCCTAGGCCCGCGGCCGACGGATCCTCTTCGGATCCTTCGTACAGCAGTTGGAACCCGACACAGATGCCAAGGAACGGAATCCCACGGGAGACGGCATCGATCACTACCCGATCCAGCCCACTGGATGTCAAGGCACTGGCACACGGACCGAATGAACCGACCCCGGGCAGCACGATCCCATCGGCCGTGGCTGCCACCTCGGGATCGTCCACCAGGCGCGCGTCTGCCCCCAGTCGCTGCAGGGCCTTCTCGGCGGATCGCAGATTGCCAATCCCGTAGTCGAGGACGGCGATCACGTGGCGAGGCGAAGGGTCACAGGGTGCCCTTGGTGGACGGGATGCCCCCGCCCTCGACCCGGATCGCATCCTTGAGCGACCGGGCCACAGCCTTAAACGATGCCTCGATGATGTGATGGGTATTGCGGCCGGTCACCAGTCGGATATGCAGGGTGATAGCTGCAGCCGTGGCGAACGCTCGCCAGAACTCCTCGGCCAGCTGCGGATCGAACGGCGGCGAACCGAGCCCAGGGGTATCGGCGGGAAACTCGATCGTGTAAGCCAAGAACGGTCGACCCGACAGGTCGAGGGCCACATCGACCAGCGCCTCGTCGAGCGGCAGCGAAATAGAGGCGAACCGCCGCACTCCCGCCTTGTCGCCGAGTGCTTCGGCGAAGACCTCGCCCAAGGCGATTCCGACATCCTCCACCGTGTGATGGGCATCGACTTCGAGGTCACCCTTGGCCGCCACCACCAGGTCGATGCCGCCATGGCGACCCAACTGGCTGAGCATGTGGTCGAAGAAGGGCAGTCCCGTCGAGATCTCCGTGGTGCCAGCGCCATCGAGGTCGACCGACACCTCAATCGAGGTCTCCTTGGTCGCACGCGACATGCGAGCGATCCGGTTCGGACGGGGAGCGACATCGGTCATGGTCTGATTGTTTGGGCTCATCGCAGGCTTTCGGTCAGTGCGGCCAGGAACCGGTCGTTCTCTTCGGGGAGCCCCACCGTCACCCGCAGGCAGCCGGTGACGCCGGGCCACTTCGAACAGTCTCGCACGAGCACCGATCCAGACACGAGATCAGCCCACACCGCCCCCGCATCCTTGGAGTTGGGTCGAAAGAGCAGGAAGTTCGCATCAGACGGCCACGTCTCGACCGGAAGGTCGGCCAACACCGCGCCAATCCGCTCACGCTCCACGACAATGGCCGCCACCCGTTCGTTCATCTCGGCTGCGTAGTCGAGGGCCAGGCGCCCGGCTCGCTGCTTGACGGCATCGAGATGGTACGGGAGGGCTACGAGTTCACAGGCTCGGACCACTTCCGGGTCGGCCACCAGGTAGCCGAGTCGCGCCCCGGCCATCGACCACGTCTTGGAGAAGGTGCGCACCACAGCGATATGGCGCGTGCCGGCGGGATCTTTGCGCCGCAGGTCCAACGCCGATGATGGGGCGAACTGCCCATAGGCCTCGTCGACTACGAGCAGCCCAGGGACCATTCCTGCCACCAAGAGGATCTCGTCGCTCGAATCAGCCCGTCCGCTCGGATTATTCGGCGAGCACAGAAATGTGATCGTCGGCCCCGCATCCGCCAGGACGCCACCCACCACTTCGAGGTCGAGCGAGAAGTCGTCTTGGCGGGGACCGGCAGCCACCGGAGTTCCGGTGATCCGAGCGATGTGCCGGTGCAGCGTGTAAGTCGGCTCGAACAGAGCGGCAGTCCGCCCTGGTCCGCCGTAGGCCAGAAGCAGACTCTGCAGGACTTCATTGGACCCGTTGGCACAGAAGATCTGATCAACGCCCACACCATGGCTGGCCGCCAAAGCGGTTCGCAGTGCGGTGGCCTCCCGATCCGGGTACCGATTGAACTCGATGGAGCCGATGGCCGCGCTCAGCGCCTCCTGCCATCCTGGCGGCGGCGGCATCGGCGATTCGTTGGTGTTGAGCCGCACCTCTACGTCGACCTGGGCCGAGTGATACCCGTCGAGGGCAGCCAGGTCGGGCCGGACCGCAGGAAGCTTCGGCGACAGACCGGACCCGTCGGCCGCCACGACGCCCTCTAGGTCTGCCATCGCAGTTGTACCGACTCGGCGTGAGCGGGCAGGCCCTCAGTCTGAGCCAGGGTCACCACGTGGGGACCGAGCGTGCGCAGGGCTTCGTCATCCATGCTCACGGCATGGATGTGCTTGCGGAAGTCGTCGACACGCAGGGCGCTGGCGAACCGGGCGGTGCGGTTGGTGGGCAGCACGTGGTTCGGCCCCGCCAGGTAGTCACCCACACTGGCCGGAGCGTTGACGCCCAAGAACACCGCTCCGGCCGAGTCGATGTGGGCGAGCAGCGACTCAGCATTCTTAGTCAGGATCTCGAGGTGCTCAGGGGCGACCACGTTCGATACCGCGCACGCCTGCTTGGGCCCGTCCACCAGTACGGCCCATCCCCCGGCCCCCAAGGTGGCCTCGAGGTCCGTCCTGCGGGGCGACGCGGCCACGATCCGGTCGACTGCCGCGCTGACCTGCTCGAGCTTCTGCTCTGACCAGGTGATGAGCCATGCCAGGCCATCGGGACCGTGCTCGGCTTGGACCACGAGGTCGATGGCGGCGAACTCGGCCGGGGTATCGGGTCCGGCGATCACCACGACCTCGGACGGACCGGCGAACGCCGAGGCCACACCGACCACCCCCGATACCTGCCGCTTCGCCTCGGCCACGTAGCGATTGCCCGGTCCGACGATGACGTCGACTGCGGCGATGCTCCCTGTCCCGTAGGCCATGGCCGCAATGGCTTGTGCGCCACCGACCCGGTAGACCTCGGTCACTCCGGCGACGGCGGCCGCGGCCAGGGTGGCATCGTCGATGCGGCCGTCGGGCCCCGGGGGCACGCACAACACGATCTCCTCGACCCCAGCCACATGGGCCGGCACCGCGCACATCAAGACAGTGGAGGGATACCGGGCCCTACCACCGGGGGCGTAGCAGCCGGCACGAGCGACGGGACGCAGCACGTGGCGGACGGTGATCCCACCGGAGAGAAAATCCTCGGGAGCCTCGCCGGCCTCGTGGGCGTGATACGCCAGTATCCGATCGTGGGCGACGTCGAGCGCCTGCTGCAGTTCCGAGGGGATACGGGCCAGTGCTGCGCTGATCTCCTCGGGTGACACCCTCAGGTCGTCGATCTCGACCTGATCGAACCGGGCGGTGAGCCGACGCAAGGCCTCATCGTCATCGGCCCGGACCTCAGCGATAATCGATGCCACCGCCTCTGACGACCGGTCCTGCTCGTCGACGGGACGAGGCAGCAGGTCGGTCAGTTCACGGCGGTCGCCGGAAAAGCCGCGTAGGTCGAGTCGACGGAGGCCCATGGCTCGTTGATGCTACCGGACGCCACGCCGTACGCTCCGCTGATCGACCGAGCCCGAGGCCGACGATCTACTCAGGGCCATCGAGGGTGGCATGATCGTCGCATGGTCGCCAGCCCCGCAGAACTGTCCTCGCTCGCCACCGCACTCGACGACCTCACCCGACGGGTCACCGGACATGCCGAAGCGTCCGACGCCGCCAAAGACGAGGACACCGCTCGAGAGCTGTTCGCCATCGAACGATCGCTGAACAGTGCCAACCGGAGATTGTCTCGCTTGGCCCTTGCCTTGGGGCGACTGTAAGCACCCAGCATCTGGCCGGACCTGCTTGAGTCCGGACGCGGCGAAGGCACCCCGAAGGGTGCCTTCGCGCAAGTAGGTCGGGCGGCGGATCCCGATCCCTACTCGGACGGACCAGTTGGCGGGAACCGGTCCGATGCCAATTGCAGCACAGATTGCCCAGTTTCGCCAGTCCAGAACTGTACCCTAAAGCAATGACTAGTTGCAACTGACGATCTACAGGAAGCAGCCTGAACTCTCCAGACACACGGCTCAGGCGCCTGAAGTTCTGCTGCTCGCTACTCTCGACAACGACCCCCGGACCGCTCCCCCAGATGGGGCCGACGGGCAGTAATCAGCCAGCACACAACCCGTGCACCGGGGAGCCCGGGCCCGACATGTAGCCCGACCGTGCAGGATCAGGCGCAGACTGAACATGCCCCGTCCCGCGGCAGGCACCATGGCGTTCAGCACGTGCTCCACTTTCACCGGGTCCACCTCGGTGGTCAGACCCAGCCGGAGAGAGAGTCGCTGCACGTGAGTGTCCACCGGTAGTCCCGGCAGATCGAATGCCACGCTCCGCAGGACGTTGGCGGTCTTGCGGCCGACCCCAGGCAGCGTCACCAGGTCTGCCATCCTCGACGGCACCACCCCGTCGAAGCGGTCCATCACGCCCTCGGCCATGCCGATCAGGCTCCGGGTCTTGGCCCGGTAGAACCCAGTCGATCGAATCAGGCGTTCCACCTCGTCCACCGGTGCCACCGCCAGCGATGCCGCGTCGGGAAACCGGTCGAACAAGGCCGGTGTCGTCCGGTTCACCCGCTCGTCGGTGCACTGCGCAGACAGGATGGTCGCCGCCAGCAACTGAAACGCATCGCTATGGTCGAGGGCACACAGATCGGCTGTGCTTCCCGGGAAGCAACGACCAAGTCGATCATTGGTCTCACGGGCCCGGCCGGCCGGGGTGCGGGGTCTGACCATCAGCGCACGTTACCGGTAGGTTACGGCCATGCACGAGACCGATACCGACGTGGTGACCACGGCGGACCGGCACCTGGTGGCCGAAGTGACCGACCTCATGGACCGGATGGTCGCCGTCACCGGACTTCCCGGACTGAGCGAGGATCGACGTCGGGCCCTGGAGCGGGCGGCCACGGCAAGCGACAGGCGACTTGTGGCCGTGAGGATGCGCAATCGGAGTGACGGCCGACTCGTCGGCTATGCCCAGCTCGACCAGGCAGACCCACTCGATCAGCCCGACCAGCCCGACCCGGCAGACGAACGCTCGTCGTACAGCGTCGAGGTCGTAGCCCTGCCTACCTCAGACAATGACGCAGTGAAAGTGGCCGACGAACGCTCCGCTGCTCTGCTCGCGTTGGCGATGGATGCCTTCGGTGCATCCGGTGGGGGTCGGCTTCGCCTGTGGATCCCTGCACCGACCGAGGCCGATGAGCGTCGTGTTGGCGCCCTCGGTTTCTCCGTCGAACGTGAGCTGATGCAGCTTCGTTGTCGCCTTCCCCTGCCACCGAGCGGAACCACCGATATCGACGTGCTCCCCATCCGGGCATTCCAAGTTGGGAGCGACGAGGAGCAGTGGTTGATCGCCAACAACCGAGCGTTCGCCACCCACCCCGAGCAAGGGCGGTGGGATCTGACTGCCATCGAGGAGCGCGAATCTGAGCCGTGGTTCGACCCGGACGGATTCCTCGTCCTCGAGGCAGAGGGCCGGATGGCCGGCTTCTGTTGGACCAAGGTCCACTCAGAGACCCTGCCCCCCATGGGTGAGATCTACGTCATCGGGGTGGATCCTGACTTCCATGGGCGTGGGTGGGGCCGTGCCCTGACCCGTGCCGGATTCGACTGGATGGCTGAAGCAGGACTGACTGTCGGCATGCTCTACGTCGACTCCGCCAATACCGCCGCCGTGGCCCTCTACCGCTCGATGGGAATGGAGACCCACCACCGCAACCGGGCCTACATCGCCACGGTCCCGGCCTCACCGGCCCCCTGAGCGTGTCCGGAACACGGAACCTGTCGGTCAGGCCGAACCCACAAGGTGTCCGATGGTGTACGTGACCGTGGCCGCCGCTGTCGATATCAAGAGCTGACGGACCGCCGACCACAGCCATGGTCTTCCTGTAAAGAAGGACAAGGCTGTGCCGACAGCCAGTGAGGCGATGGCCCCCAGGATCACCGACCACAAGGTCGCCTTGGTTCCGCTGGCGAAGAGCCAGGGCAGCAGTGGGATCAAGGCACCGATGCCGAACATCACGAAAGAGGAGAAGGCAGCCTGCACCGGATTGCCGGTATCGCCCGGGGTAAATCCGAGCTCTTCTCGGGCGTGAGTCTCGAGGGCGAGCTCGGGATCCTGCATCATGGTGGCCGAGAGCTCTTCGGCCAGTTCTGCATCGACCCCCCGGCTCCGGTAGAGCGCCGCCAACTCACGCCGCTCGATCTCCGGGTCGGCCAGGATTGAGCGGCGCTCGATGTCGAGCTCGCGTTCCATGAGCTCGGACTGCGCCCGCATCGACACATACTCGCCCGTGGCCATCGAGAACGCCCCGCCGATGAGCCCGGCGATTCCGGCCAGGCGGACGGCCCCCGCCGGTGCGTGGGCACCAGCCATTCCCAGGATCAACGAGACGTTGGAAACGAGACCGTCGCTGATACCGAACACGGCGGCACGGGCCCCGCCGCCCGTAAGATTTCGATGCCGGTGTTCGTCGTCCACGTGACGATGGTACCGACCCTGAGGCTATGAGGCTGCGCTCTGGTTCGACCGTAGGTAGTCCTCAGCCGACGAGAACGCTCAGATGGTCCGCAGGGCGTCCCTCACCTACAGTCTGCGCATGGCTACCACCGTGCACGGAATCGAAGCGTTCAAGGACCTCGTCGGAACCCATCTGGGCTACAGCGAATGGCACCTCGTCGATCAAGCGCAGATCGACCTGTTCGCCGATGCAACGGGAGACCATCAGTGGATCCACGTAGATCCTGAACGGGCCAAGAGCGGCCCGTTCGGTGGACCCATCGCCCACGGCTATCTGACGTTGGCACTGGCCCCTGTGTACCTCGGTGAGGTCCTGGTGGTCGAGGGCATCTCCATGGGGGTGAACTACGGGTGCAACAAGGTCCGTTTCCCGTCGCCCGTCATGGTGGGGAGCAACCTCAGGGTCGGTGTGGCTGTCGCCGAGGTCGAAGATGTCACCGGTGGTGTCCAGGTAGTCCTGGACCTGACCCTGGAGACCGAGGGTTCCCCCAAGCCCAGTTGCGTGGCCCAGGTGGTCTACCGCTACTACGCCTGACGTCGGCCGCTGCGCCACCCAGGGCCGACCATCCGGTCGCCATCTGGTGGTTGCGGGCCGGCGGTCGAGGGCCGGCGGTCGAGGGCCGGCGGTCGAGGGCATTGACGGGCACGAATGAGCCCCTGCTCCGACAATGAGAGCAACTACTCCTAGAGTGGGGGCATGGAGATGCGGGTCGAGCAACTGTCGGCGCAGGCCGATGTGTCGGTGGACACTGTCCGGTACTACCAGAGCAAGGGCCTGCTGGATCCACCGAGACGTGAGGGGCGGATCGCCTGGTACGGCGACGCCCACGTGGAGCGCCTGCACCGGATCCGCTCCCTGCAGCAACAGGGGTTCACCCTGGCCACCATCGCCCGGTTGGTCAGCGGCGATCTCGATGCCGCCGACGAGGCCCTGATAGGACAGCTCTCGGGTCTCCACGTTGCCAGCGACCTCCTCAGTGGAGGCCGCTCTCAGGACCTGCCGTCGGAGAATGCTGCCCGGACTACCGACACCAGGGACGGATCGTCTGGTGGCGGTACTCATCGATCAGACCCCACTAGGACGTACTCATTGGACGAGCTGGGTATGGCCACGGGGATGCCCCTGGCCTTGCTCAAGGCCATCGAGGCGGAGGGGCTTCTCGTCCCGACTCGGGTGGCTGGACAGGAGCGCTACACCGACGAGGATGTGGCTGCGGCGCGTGCGGGGCTCCGGATGCTCGAGTGGGGCATCCCTCTGACCGATCTGTTGGACCTGGCTCGTCGTCACAACCAGGCCACCCAGCAGGTGGCCCTCGATGCCGTTGAGCTGTTCGCCCAGCATGTCCGCCGGCCGCTGCGCCACGGAGCGGTGCCCGACGCGTTGGCCGATACCCCCGACAGCGACGGCGACCCCGCGGTCAATGGGCTCCTGCTGGCTTATGCAGAACTGCTCCCCGCGGTGAACACGCTGGTCGGCCACCACTTCATCCGGACATTGGTCAAAGTGGCACTCGACTATGTCGAACGTGACGGGACCGATGCGGAGCGCGATGCCGTCTGGAACCGAACCGCCCCGGCCACACAGGAACGGCTCCCCGCCACCCCAGATCTCCCCGACACGACACCAGCCGGAGCCCGAGCCTGATGAACAGCCCAGTGGAGCCCAACATCCCCGCCAACCCCGATTCGACTGACCTGGCCCAACCAGCCAAACCTTCCACGGCCGGTATCTCACTCGAGACCGCGGCCCGTGCCCGACAGGTGGACCTGCCCACCGGATCGGCCAAGACGGAGCTGGTCCAGTCCATGTTCGACGCCATCGCCCCTCGCTACGACCTGGTCAACCGCACTATGACCTTCGGGCTCGATGTCCGCTGGCGGAAGCAGTCGCTGCGGGCCCTGGCCCTTCCGCCCGGTTCGACCGTGCTCGACCTGGCCTGTGGAACGGGCGACTTCCTGAAGCTGCTCCATGCCGGTGGCTACCAGGCCTTCGGTCTGGATCTCTCGTGGGGGATGCTGGCCGCCAACCACACCGGATCCCCGCTGGCCCAGGCCGACGGAGCAGCCCTGCCCATCGCCACTGGTTCCGTCGACGGCATCACCTGCGGATATGCACTGCGCAACTTCACCGACCTCGGAGCCGTGTTCCAAGAGTTCGGTCGCATCGTGCGACCCGGAGGCCGAATCAGCCTGCTCGAGGTGTCCGAGCCTGACTCCGGTCTCCTCCGGACCGGCCATCGGATCTGGTTCCGCCATGCTGTTCCACTCATCGGTGGCATCCTGTCGGATCGGTCGGCCTACCGGTATCTACCCAAGTCCACGGCGTATCTCCCCTCGACCACCGAACTGCGGGCCATGCTCCAAGAGGCCGGCTTCTCCGCCGTAAACCGCCGAGGACTGTCGGGTGGACTCAGTCAGCTCATCACTGCCAGTCGATCCGGACGCCCATGACCTCGACGTCGCACTCGATTGCCGACTCCCCGGCCATGGTGACCCACCGATCGGCCCCCGTCACCCTTACCGCCGTACGAATCCCCTTGCCGCCAGGGGCACCGATCGATCCCTTTGCACTCTGTGGACCATCAGGCATCCTGGTAGCCGAAGCAGGCAACGTGCTGGTCGGGCTCGGAGTCGCCCTGGTCCTTGCGCTCCCACACGGGCTGACCGAACCGCGAGCGATCGACGCCGTCTCCGATGCACTCGCCACCATCAGGTGTGACGATCGCCTTACTCCCGTTCTCGAAGCCAGTTGCACCAGCGGGGTGATCGCCTTCGGCGCCCTACCATTCGACCGCCGCAGTGCAGCATCGATGATCGTCCCCGGGATCCTCTACTGCCGTGAGCCCGACGGATCCGAGTGGGTGACGATCGTCGGGAATGTCCCCATTGGCCAGCCCGACCCGGACGATCCGACGTCTGGATCGGCCATCCGTGACTACCTGGTCGGCCTCGTCGGCGTGGCCCCTACCGGCGATCCGTCGCCGACCCACGTCCGCATCGAGCCCCGATCGAGTGACAGCGAGTTCCGCCAGACGGTAGCGTCCGGTGTCGAGGCCATCAGGGCTGGAGACATAGAAAAGGTCGTCCTGGCTCGAGCAGTTGACGTCCACCTGCTTCACGAGATCGACCGAGCCGCTCTACTGCGCCGGTGGGCCGCCAGCGAACCGAGCTGTTCGGTATTCTCCGTGCCCACCACGGCTGGGCATTTCCTGGGGGCCAGCCCAGAACTCCTGGTGGCTCGCACTGGCAATCAGCTCCGAAGTCGCCCCCTTGCCGGTACCACCGACCGGTTTCCTGACCCCACGAGCACACTCCCGGCCGCCCTCCTCGACTCAGCCAAGGACGGGGACGAACACCGGTTGGTGGTCGAAGCGATACGCGATGCCGTGACGCCGATCAGCGTCGACCTGACCGTCCCCGACTGCCCAGAACTGGTGCACCTCAACGCCATCACCCACCTGGGCACCACCATCGAAGGCACCCTCCGCCCGCTGGCCGACGGACGGGTCCCGAGCGTTCTCCACCTGGTCGCCCTCCTCCATCCGACTCCTGCTGTGGGCGGTATACCCCGCCACGTCGCCCTCGACCTCATCGACCAGCTCGAGACCACCCCGCGAGGCACGTATGCCGGTCCGGTGGGTTACATGGATGCCAGCGGGGACGGGCGATGGATGGTGGGCATCCGGGCCATGACCGTATCTGGGACCACGGCGCGATTGACGGCAGGAGTCGGCGTGGTGGCCGGATCGAGCCCAGACACCGAACTCCGCGAAGTGAGCCTCAAGCTGTCCACTGTCTTCGATGCGCTCGCCCCCGGAGTCACATTCAGCACCGCCGCTACTACTGACTGACGGAGTCGTCACGCCCCTTGGCCCTGATCAGTCCGGATAGCACCCCGGGGGCGTCCCGGGCTACGAAATGCCCAGACCGTTCCACCTCCACCAACTCGGCCCCGGCAACCGCACGGACCAGCGTCCGCCCAGCCTCGTGCCCCACCACCAAGTCCCAGGCGCCCACGACAACGACAGTGGGCACCCGAATACGCGCCAGCGCACCTACCACCAAGGGCATCTCGTTGATCAGCGCTCGCTGTTCGGTCAGGAACGTGCGCCGATGGCGGCCGAGCGAGCCACGCTCACCACCCAGCACGCCTTGGTCGGGCAGGGCGGCGCAGAACCGGTCCCGGTAGCGGACGGGTACCCGGTTAGAGAGCTTGCGGATGCGAGGAAGCACCTCGCCGAGCGCCAGCAGGCCACCGACAGCCAGCACATCGCCGATCGCCGGCAACCCCAGCAGGCGGTCGAATGCGTCCAGGCTGTCGGGAGTGCAGGCCGCGCCCACGAGCACCAGACTCCGCACCAGGTCTGGGCGTTGGTCGGCCAACAGGACTGCGGCTCCACCGGCCCAACTGTGGGCCACCACGACCGCGGGCCCGGCATCGAGTTGATCGAGCAGGGCGGCGGCCATCTCGGCATTGCCGACCAAACCCTGCGCCTCACTTCCCGTCGTTCCATAACCAGATCGGTCAGGAGCCACGACCCGGAATTCGTCGACCAGCAGATCCGTCACCGGATCCCAGGATGCCCCCGTGCCTGGCTGTCCATGAAGCAGCAGCACCAGTGGACCGGCACCTCGATCGATGGTGGCGACAGGCGGGGCGCTCACCTCGGCTGCACTGTTCGACCCACCATCACAACCCTGACATTAGGTATTCGACGCCTGCTGGCGTCCACGGCCATAACCGATGAGGCGTTCAAATCCCCAGAGTGTGACCAGTCCTAGTGCCTCGACCACAATCGACATGGACATCTTGGACTCGCCCTCCACTCGATCGACGAAGCGAATTGGCACCTCGAGGATGGAGGCCCCAGATCGCTTGGCCGCATAGGTCATCTCGATCTGGAATCCGTAGCCCTCGGCCTTGACCTGGTCGAGATCGATCCTTCGCAGGAGTGGTGCGGAATACGCCCTAAATCCTGCAGTGGCATCCGCCACCCCGAGCCCGAGAAGTGCCGAGGCATAGAGGTTCCCGCCACGAGAGAGGAGCCGTCGATGCCACGTCCAGTTCGGGATGACTCCCCCGGGAACATACCGGGAGCCGATGACCACCTCCAGGCCTTCTGCCAGCGGGGCCACCAATGACGGCAGGGCCTCGGGCTCGTGAGAGAGGTCGGCATCCATCTCGATGCATGCATCGAACCCGCGATCGAGTCCCCAGCGAAACCCGGCCCGGTAAGCGCTCCCGAGTCCCGACTTCTCTGACCGCCGCATCACTTCGATCTTGTCCAGCTCTTTACCCAGAAGTTCTGCCCTATCGGCGGTGCCATCGGGGCTTCCGTCGTCGACCACCAGTACCGTTGCGTCCGGAAGGGCGGCACGAATACGCCGCAGGACGGGGTCGATATTTTCCGACTCGTTATAGGTGGGCAGCACCACCAGGACGTCCATCGCCGTATCCTAAGGGACGCCCCGGCTGACCACTCGCCGCGCCCCCATCCACCACTTCTGAGTCACCCGTGACGGGACGGGTGCGTTCCCATACCTCGCGGAATACGACTTGGATGGCGCCACCAACTGGTATCGCCACCAACGCCCCTGTAAGAGCCCCAAGCGTCGATCCGAACACTCCACCAAGGTTGGCGCCGATCAGCACCGAGAGCAGCACCCACAGCGAGTTCATCCTCACCGTGCGACTCATCACCACCGGGTAGAGGAAGTGGTTCTCGAACAACTGGAAACCCACGAATACGATGAGCATGACGACACCTGCTGATGGCGAGTGGAGCATGGCCAGCGCTACCGCCGGGATCCCGGCGATCAACCCTCCAACCAGGGGGATCATCGCCACCAGCGCCACCCACAGTCCGATCAGCAAGGCGAACGGAACCCCCAGGATCACCATGGTGACAAATACCACTAGGCCGAACAAGAGCCCCATGGCGGCCGTCCCGATGACGTACGCAGTGACCGAACGCGACACGGTGTCCGAAACATCCAACACCGCTTGACGCAACTTCGGCTTCATCGCTCCTAATAGACCTCGTCGCATTGCCGGTGCCTCCAGCAACATGAACAGGGCCAGGAAGGCGGTGGTGGTGAGCGCCACGATGGTGGAGATCACCGCCTTGCTCAAGTTGGCCCCAAGCGACAGTGCCGGCTTGCCCAGATTGTTGGCGTACTCCTTGAGTCGGGGGGAGTTCTTCTGCACCCAGGCCAGCAGCCCGAATCGCTCCAGGGTGTGCGCCAGCCAGCCATGCCCCCGCTGGACCTGATCGACCATGGTCGGCAGCCGTTCAGCGACGTGGGTCAGCGAGTTGACCAACGGATAGCCGAACAGTCCGAGCAGGCCACCGAAGACCAGAACGGCCGAGAGGAATACGACCGCCACGGCAGCACTCCGTCGGAAGCGGTGCCGCTGCAGAAACGCCACGGCCGGATTGAGCACCAGGGCGATGAATCCAGCGATCATCACCCACAGGATTACTTCGCGCAGACGCCCCACTAGGCGGAAGGTGATCCAGGTGCCAATCACCACCGCATCGATGGTCAAGATGGTCCGTAACGGGATCCCCTTGGCGGTGGCTGCAGCAAACAAACGGTCCCGCCTGGGTGCATCTGCGCTTACCGCCCGGTCGTAGCGCTCGACGGCAGACTCGTTCACGATCGCCCCAGGGGCGACCGCACCCTCATCGGATTGGTCGTTCGTATCCGCCACCTCCTCAGCATGGCAGGTCCAAGGGGTCGCTCCGTGCCAACATGGGAGCGATGGAAGAAGCAGCGCCACCTGAATCGGACGGAGTTCCCCCACCCGGGTCCCGACTAGCCCGTTGGTGGCACCGCGGGCCCTTCGTGCGACGAGACGTCCGACTGAGCGTCGGCACCGTCATCATCTTCCTGTTCGTCTTCTACATCGCCCTGCCTCTCGTCTTCAACCACCGCAGCCAGGTGGGTGCACTCACCCATATCAACGTGGCCTATCTGGCCCTCGGGGTGCTCTTGGAGATCGCCGCACTCGGGGCCTATACGCAGCTCACGCACTCCGTGCTCCCGCGCGAGGGACCCTCGCGTTTGCGGCTCTTCAGAATCAACCTGTCCACCCTCGCCCTGAGTCACGTTTCACCCGGAGGTACGGCTCCAGGAGCGGCGCTCGGATACAGGCTGCTGACCCAGTCAGGGGTCTCCAAGGCCGATACCGGGTTCGCTTTGGGCACCCAGGGCATCGGATCTGCTGTGGTGCTGAACGTCATGTTCTGGTGCTCTCTGGTCGGTTTCCTGATCGCCCACGGATTCCGTGTCCCCGCAGGGCTCAATGACCACGCATCCACGTCGGCATCCATCCTGTTCCTGGTCGCTGCGGCCGTAGGCGTGGTACTCCTTGGGGCCTTCGGGGGTCTCTTCTACTTACTGACGCGAGGCCAGGAGCAGGCAGCCCGGATCATCCATGCGCTCTCTGCCCACGTCAGTTTCCTCGACGCCGATCGGTTCACCTCGTTGATCGAACGGCTAGCTGGCCGGTTCGCGGCCCTGATGGAAGACCGCAGGATGCTCTGGAGGGCCATCAGTTGGGCGACGGCCAACTGGCTCCTCGATGCCGCATCACTTTGGGTATTCGTGGCGGCCTTCGGCCACTTCATCTCCCCAGTGGATCTGCTGATGGCATACGGCTTGGCCAATATCCTGGCCGCCATACCGATTACGCCTGGTGGCCTCGGCGTCGTGGAGTTCGTCCTGGTCACGATGCTGGTGGGCTTCGGTCTGACGGATGCAGAGGCGCTCTCGGCGGTACTCGCCTACCGGGCGGTCAACTTCTGGCTTCCCATTCCGTTCGGTGGCATCGCCTACGCATCCCTCGAAATCGAGCAGCACTCCACACACCCGAGCCTTCGCCGTTACCTCGAACGGGCTCGCAGGGCAGTCGGCCTGATCAGGCCTTGGGGGTTCGGGCGGACCGCCGGAACAGCCGATGCCACCACCGGGACGGAGTCTCCGGGGTTTCCGGGGTCGCCGCAGTCGCCGCAGTCGCCGGATCCTTCCCTTGCGCCGACACCATCCCATGCGATGCGGCCGTCGGTTCCCGATCTGGTGGCGACACCGGCGGTCGAACCCCCTGAGCCGAGTCAGTCGATAGCGACAAACCTGGCTCCTCCGGTCCGGACAGGTGCGCCCCGTTCGCGTCTCCCGGGTGGATCGCCCTCAGCGACGGCACCGCCTGTGCGGCATCACGCTTCCGCCGCAGTGCGGCGAGTGTCAGCGCTTGATAGTGATCCTGCAGACTGAACCCGCTCGCCTCTGAGCTTGAGTCAACTGCCCTCGTCCACTCCCCCGATGCTTCCAGAGTCCACGAATTGACTCTGTCCCGTAGCGCGTCATCGAGCAGGACCACGAGCCGCTCCTGGATCTCTGGATCCTGCACTGGCACGATCACCTCCACGCGCCGGTCGAGGTTCCGCTCCATCATGTCCGGAGACCCGAAGGAGATCTGCAGTGGACGTCCGTGGTTCCCTCCAAATCGGAAAATCCTCGAATGCTCGAGGAACCGTCCCACGATCGAACGGACGCGGATGTTCTCGGACAAGCCAGGGACACCAGCCCGGATACTGCACCGTCCCCGCACGATCAGGTCGATCGATGCTCCGGCTGACGATGCCCGGTAGAGAGAATCGATCACTTCGGGGTCGGTGAGGCCATTCGTCTTCATCACGATCCGACCTGACCACCCAGCCGCCCCTTCGGCATCAATCGCCGCGATCACCTCACGGCGGGTACTCAGCGGCGATACGACCAATCGACGGAAGCTGACCTCGGATACTGATCCGCTGAGCAGGTTGAACAACTCGGACACGTCCGCACCGATGTCCGGGTCGGCAGTCATCAGGCCGATGTCTTCGTACGTCTTGGCTGTCACCGAGTTGTAGTTTCCGCTTCCCACGTGACAGTACCGTCGGATGTGATCACCTTCGCGACGGATCACCAGGGACATCTTGCAATGAGTCTTCATCCCACGCAGTCCGTAGACAACCTGGACACCGGCTTCCTCCAGGGCTCTGGCCCAGGCGATGTTGGCACGTTCGTCGAACCGGGCCTGGAGCTCCACTACGGCCGTCACCTGCTTGCCAGCATGAGATGCCTTGATCAGTGAGCCAACGATTGCGCTGTCGGCACCCGTCCGATAAAGCGTCTGATTGATGGCTAGGACGTCAGGGTCACCAGCCGCCTGCTCGACAAAGGCATCGACCGACGAAGAAAAAGACTCGTAGGGATGATGCAACAAGACATCACCATCGGCGAGGATCTCAAAGAGATCGGCTTCACCAGACAGCCGCAAGGGCACTAGTGGCACCCATGGCTCGGGGGCCAAATCCGGGCGGTCTAATTCAGCCACGGTTCTCAGCCCCCCGAGGTCGATGAGCACGTCAGCCAGGAATACGTTGTCCTCGGGAATGTCGACTTCCGCCACCAACATATCGAGCATCTCCGAGGAAATCCCTGCCGATACCTCAAGTCGGACCGCCTGCCCGAATCGCCGACGATGCAGCTCGAGCTCCACTGCGGCAAGGAGGTCTTCGGCGTCATCCTCGTCGACGGTGAGGTCGGCATTGCGGGTAACCCGGAATACATGGTGCTCGGCCACCGTCATCGAGGGGAACAAACTCCCGAGATGGGCGGCGATCACCTGCTCTACGGGTACGAACCGACTGCCATCAGGAAGCGCGATGAAACGGTCCAGGAGCGGCGGTACCTTCACTCGGGCAACCCGCTGTTCACCCGATCCCGGATCAGTTACTAGGACCATCAGATTGAGGCACAGGTTGGAGATGTAGGGGAATGGATGCCCAGAATCCACGGCCAGCGGAGTCAGGATCGGAAAGATCGTCCGGGAAAACACTTCGTCGAGGTGACGGCGATCGCCTTCGTCGAGCAGATGCCAATCAGTGAGGTGCACCCCGGCTCGGGCGAGCGCGGGAAGCACCTCGGCGAACATATGACTCTGACGATCGACGAGTTCCGTCACGCGGGCCGTGATGGCACGAAGCTGCTCGCCCGGACTCAGCCCATCGGGCGACCGAGTACGTAGACCGCCGGCGACCTGATCCTCCAGTCCAGCGACGCGGACCTGAAAGAACTCATCGAGCCCTTCCGTGAAGATCGATAGGAACGTGACCCGCTCCAACAGCGGTTGACGTTCATCGCCAGCAAGATCCAGAAGTCGAGAAGCAAAGTCCAACCACGACAACTCACGGTTGGCGAATCTCTCGGGCAGCCCAAGCAGCGATGTGGCGTCGGTGCCGTCATCTTGCGAAGCGCCGTCCACTGACTTGTCACTTGAGGCAGAAACAGGCCGATCGCCCATCTGGCTCGAACTGCTGCTCAACCTCGACGACCCCTCTGATCCCGTAGCCAGGACGGGTTCACCGATGGACGGCTCGTGCCGTTGGACCACCCCGCCCGTGCCTCCGGCAGCGCGTGATTCAGACAAGTCCGTTACCCCAGGAGTAGATCCGACAGCCACCGCAGTTGTTCATCTGTCGTCATCGTATCTTCGACGACACTCACAGTTGGCGAGCCCCACCCGTAGGGTCTTGCTAGTTCACACGATTCAGACTCCGCCACCGGTAGGCTCACCGCAGTGCAGCTCTCGATCTTTCGCTCCCCCAAACCCAAACGGACGCACCGCGGCATCAAGGCGCGACGCCGGACGGAGCTAGGCCTGTTCTGCATGGCAGCCGTCATCATTGTTGCGACCTACGTGCTCATGCTCACGGGAAACACGGCCAAGGTACCTACCGATCTCTTCCCATTCCTGATCTTCATACTCCTGCTGGGCGGTGTGACCCATCTGACCAACCGCATCTTCACCCCCGACGCCAACGCCGTGGTGATGCCTATCGTCTTCTTCCTCAATGGACTCGGCTACGTCATGATCGCTCGCATCGATCTCGGCACCGGCAAGCACTACGCACCGCTGCAAGCCGCATGGACGGCAGCAGGGGTGGCGGCCTACGTCATCACCCTGTTCGTCATCCGGCGTTCACGTGACCTCGATCGGTACCGCTACCTCTTGCTGACCGGAGGCATTGTCCTGCTCTTGCTTCCCCTGGTTCCCGGCATCGGTGCGAATATCTACGGAGCTCGACTGTGGATCCACGTCGGCTCGTTCGAGTTTCAGCCCGTGGAAATGGCCAAGCTGGTCCTGTGCATCTTCTTTGCCTCCTACTTCGCCGACAAGCGTGAGCTACTGACCATCCCGACGGCTCGCATCGGGAATCGCTTGGTACTCGACCCACGACCTCTGATCCCGATCGTGTTGGCCTGGATCTTCACCATCCTCGTCATGAGCCTCGAGCATGACATCGGTTTCTCTGCGCTCCTGTTCACCTTGTTCATCGGGATGCTGTGGGTAACGACAGGTCGAACCGGTTACCTCGTGTTCGCCCTGATTCTGTTCGGGATCGGCGCCTACTTCACGTCGAAGTATCTGAATCAGACCCACGTCCGGATCGAAGACTGGATGGACCCGTGGAGACTGGCTGACGGCAGCGGCCGGCAGCTGGTCCAGAGCTGGTACGCCCTCGCCAACGGTGGCATCGGCGGTTCGGGACTAGGACTGGGTGTCGGCGCTTACCTCATTGCCAACTCGCGCACTGACTTCATCTTCGCCGTCATTGGCGAGGAGATGGGATTAATGGGCTCCACGATGGTGGTTGTCGCATTCCTGCTGTTGGTCGGTGCCGGGCTCCGTATTGCTCAGACCGCTCGCTCCGAGTTCGCCAAACTGGTCGCCACTGGTCTCACCTTGATCGTCGGGTTCCAGGCGTTCTTCATCATCGGAGGGATCCTCCGCATCTTGCCGCTCACTGGGATCACGCTGCCGTTCGTGTCGTATGGCGGTTCGGCGCTCATCGCTAACTACGTCCTCGTGGCCCTGCTGATGCGAGTTTCGGACGAGGGGTCGGCCGGTGCCGACGCCGCCGAACACTCCAACTACGAGCAAGAGCGCGATCGTCGTCACCGACTCCTTACCGGCGGTTGATCCTTCCCGCTAGGGGTTGATCCTTGCCACTAGGAGTTGATCCTTCCCGCTAGGGGTTGATCCTTCCCGCTAGGGGTTGATCCTTGCCACTAGGGGTTGATCAACGGATCCACGCTGGTTCCTACCAGGAACGCCGGAGTGGGTCCGCAGTATTGCTGGACCACATTGCGCAGAGGCTGGTCCCCGACCTAGTGCATCAACCAGCTGGTCCAGGTGGCGCTATGTCGCCATCGCCCTCAAGCAGTCTGGCGTCGATCAAGATCGGAACCTGGACCGGTTGATGAAGGGCAAGGGTGAGCGCGTCCGTGGGTCGGCACGAATGCACAGATCGACCACTTCGTCCTCGGAGGTCGAGTTCGGCGAAGTAGACCGCTCCGGTGCGTCCCACGATCCTGACCGCCACCAGATCGATGTCGAACTGCTCGAGCACCGATCCCATCAATTCGTGCGTCAGCGGACGAGGGGTCGGGATCCGCCGCACCGCATGAGAAAGTGCGACGGCGTCAGGCATCCCGATGGAGAAGGTCAGTTGACGGCGTGGAGTCTCGATCTCCCGGAGGACGACGGATGGGTGCTGACTGGGAAGGTCCAAGGTCACCGAGGACACGATGGCCATCCGGAAGTCGATGCCATGTCCATCCGTCGGATCGGCGGCCACCGGCTCCTGTACCTCCGCTGGCTCCGCTGGCTCCGCTGGCTCCGCTGGCTCCGCCTCCGCCACCGGCTCCGCCACGTGGCTTCCGTTCTCCTCGACACCCTCGATGCCCTCGATGCCCTCAATGGCAGCAGGTACGGCCGGATCTGCTGAAGTCATCGAGTACTCCGATAGTGGACACTGGTGACGATTCCGATGGAGGTCATGAACCCGATCATGGCTGAACCACCGTAGGAGAGAAAGGGCAGGGGGATGCCGGCCACCGGCGTGATCCCCATGTTCATGCCCACGTTTTCGAACACCGAGAACATCAACATGGCGAAGACCCCCGAGCAGAGGAGCCGTCCGAAGACATCCTTCGCCATCATCGCCACCCGCATGATCCGCCAGGCCAGGATCCCGTAGAGAACCAGCAACGCACCGGCCCCGACGAACCCGAGTTGTTCACCCACGGCGGAAAAGATGAAGTCGGTCTGCTGCTCAGGCACGTAGGCCAGGTTGGTCTGGGCACCCTTGAAGAGCCCCCTGCCGAAGACTCCCCCGTGGGCGATAGCCGTCTTGGCCTGGTCCACGTTGTAGGTGACACCCTCGCCCGCTGAGTTGGGAGAGATGAAGCTGGTGAGCCGCTGGATCTGGTACTGCTTGACCAGACCCAGATTGACGGCGATCACGAATGCCAGGATCGCACCCAACACCAGGAAGACCAGATAACGAGTAGGCATACCCGCCACGGCCAGCAGCACCAACAGGATCACTGCGCACACGATCGAGGTACCGAGGTCGGGCTGTTTCAGGATCAACAGGATGGGGAAACCGGCCATCAGCACGATCCGGATCAAGTCCCGTAGTTCCAGACCGTCCGGTCGGCGAGCGCAGTAGGTGGCAATGGCAATGATGAGCACCAACGTGGCGAATTGAGAGGGCTGGACCTGAAGCGGACCGAATGAGAACCAGCGCTGGGAGCCCAGCGCGTGGGAGCCCAGCGGCGACAACACAGCTAAGAGGCACAGGACGATCCCGACGTAGAGCACCGTGGCCAACTGCTCCCACCGGCGGTAGTCGAACAAGGAGACCACCACCAGGATCACAACAGCCAGGATCAGGAAGGTGAGCTGCCGCTTCAAGTAGTACCGCGGATCCTCACCGGCCAAGGCCAACTTCCCCTTGGTGGCCGAGTAGATCATGACGACGCCGGTAATCGCCAAGATGCCCGCGGTTACCAGCAGGATCGGATCGAACCTGGTGGAGGCGCCACGAGAGCGGGTGCTGCGTGTGTCGGTCGAGTAGGTCACCATGGCGTTCTGGGCATGAAGGCTACCCGCCCTCGACTGCGGCCCACATGGCATCGACGGGAGCCGCAGTTCCTGTCCACCGTTCGATCTGCAACGCCGCCTGATGGACCAGCATCCCTAGCCCGTTGGACGTGATCGAACCTTGGCCGGCGGCGGCGGTCAACCAGGGGGTGACGGGTGGGTGGTAGACGAGATCCACCACCAACTGCCCAGGGCCCAGCAGCCCAGGATCGACCGGCCAGACCGGTGAGCCGCTGTCGACATCGTCCATGCCCACGGGAGTGGCATTGACCACCAGTGCGCACAATGGTGCTTCCTGCGTTGTCCCCACTCGACCCGACGGTCCGGCCAAGGCCGCCGCCGACTCCCCGCGTGCCGCCGTGCGATTGACCACGATCACCTCGGATGCCCCGCCGTCGCCAAGAGCGGCAATCACCGCTCGCGCCGCCCCACCAGCCCCTACCACCATGCACCGCTGCCCTGATGGGTCGAATCGACCGCTTCGAGCCAGGGCGGCCAGCAGTCCGGCTCCGTCCGTGTTGTCGCCCAGCCATCCGTCTCCCTCCTTGACCAAGCAGTTGACGGCCTGCAACCGATCGGCCGCTGTCGTACACCGATCGGCCGCCCGGGCTGCCTCTTCCTTGTGGGGCATCGTTACCGACAGCCCCCGGATTCCCATTGCACGGGCTCCGTCCAACGCCTGCTCTGCCTGTCCAGGCGGTACCGGGAAGCCAACCGAGACCCAGTCCAATCCCAGCTCGGCGAATGCAGTGTTATGGAGGAGAGGCGACAGCGAGTGGGCGATCGGATAGCCGATCACCCCGACCACGCTGGTGGCAGCCGATAGCCGGAGCACACTCACCAACGGTCCCTCGCCGTCACTGGCCGGTGTCCGTGGTCGATCTGATGACATGGCTGCAGTCTCCCCCGTTCAGCCCAGGCCGCGCTGGCTGGCCAGCTTCTGATTGGCCAGCTGCCCGGCATATGTTTCAGAAAAGGCCTCGGTGCCGTCCTTCTCCACCACCACGAAGAAGAGCCAGGAACCAGGAACTGGGTGCAGGGCCGCCTCGAGTGCCCGTGGCGATGGAAAACAGGTGGGGGTAGGGGGAAGGCCCTTGTTCAGATACGTGTTGTACGGGCTCACGGTGCGGAGATCTTTACTCGTTACCACTCCCCCATCGCGACCCAACGAATACAGGACCGTCGAGTCCATCTGCAGGGGCATCCCTCGCTCCAGCCGGTTGAAGATGACCCGGGAGACCCGGGCCATGTTTTTGTCCAGCACGCCCTCCTTCTCCACGATGGAAGCGATGATGACCATCTGGTAGGGCGTAAAGCCGAGGGCAGCGGCACCAGATGCCAGGCCCAGTCGAGCGGCGCGGGCGTCGAATCTGTCCACCATCGCCTGTAGAAGCTGACGATCGGTCTCACCCGGAGGGACGATGTAGGTGCCTGATGCGAGGAGTCCTTCCAGACTGGTCACTCCAGTGGGCTGCCACTTCGAACGGACGGCACCGCTGGTAGCCACTCGCTCGAACGGTTTGGCGAAGTGCCCAGGGAGTTGACCGACCCGGCGGGCCAGTTCGGAGACGGTGAATCCTGACGGTACGTCGATGGGGAACACATTTGGGCCACCAGCCAGGACCGACTGCACCTGGGCGAAGGACGAGTTCTCCCTGAAGGCGTAAGGCCCGGGCACGTATCCCGGCAGGCTGTTCATCTGGGACCAGATCCGGTATGCCAGCGCACTGCCGATGACCCTGCGCGTCTCGAGCAGCGACCCCGTGGTCTTGACGCCACTACCAGCCGGGATGGCAACGATCACCTGTGGTCCCAACTGTCCCGATGGTTCGGCCTCGCTCTGTACCCACAAGTAACCACCGATGAGCACAAGAAACCCAGTGACGATGACCACCAGCGTGGCCTTCCTCCATGGATGACCACGCAACGGGTGGGACCTTGATCGGGACCTCCTACCCGGCTCACCGGAACGTTGGGGATCGCTGGCGCCAGCGGCCCCGTCCTCGGATTCGGCGAACTCGATGCTTCCGCCGTCCCCGTCTGTAGGGTCTCCACCAGATGGGCTCACGTCGTCGCCCTGCGGCTGTCGAGCCAGGCCATGAGCATGACGGCCGCAGCCGTCTGATCGACCACGGCGCGCTGGTTGCGCCCCTTGATCCCACCGGCGGTAAGGGCCTGATGGGCGCTCACCGTGGTCAGCCGTTCATCGAACAGCTCCACTCTGATATCTCGACCCCCGAGCATCTGTGCGAGTGCCTCGGCTTCCACCTCTGCTGCCCGAGCCGCCGGTCCTCGGGAGCCATCGAGGGAGAGTGGATGGCCGATCACTACTGCCACCGCTTCTTCTTCGACAACTAGATCAACCAGAGCCCGTCGATCCCGCTCTACGTCACCGGATCGAACCACCGTCCCACGTGGTGTGGCCAACGTGCCGGCCGAGTCGCTCACGGCAATGCCGATTCGTCGAGCGCCCAGGTCGATGCCTAGGGCTCGCCCACGACGGAACTTGCTCGATTCAGGCTCGCTCGATTCAGGCTCGCTGGATTCAGGCTCGCTGGATTCAGGCTCGCTGGACTCAGGCTCGCTGGATTCAGGCACTAGCGGATCAGGCGCCGGCGATCAGGCGACGAGCCTCGTCGAGCGCTCGCTCGATGCCTGAGGGATCCTTGCCGCCAGCGACTGCCACCTCGGGTGACCCGCCACCGCCACCGCCGAGCAACGGTGCGATGGCTTTCACCAGATCTCCGGCGTGGAGTTGGCCACCATATTCGCCGTGTTGCTCTTTGCGGTCGGCAGATGCGGCCACCGACGCCTTCACTCCGTCCGGGCATCCGCCAAGTACCACCACGCGAAGCGCACCATTGGATCGGACGGCCTGGGCCAAGTCGCGCAACTGATCGGGATTGAGCCCGTCACGTCGAGCGACGACGGCGCCGTGCACCGCCGCACCTGCCATCGTGGCCGCCTCGGCCCGTAGTTCCCGGCCCTGGGCTAGCTCTAGGGCCTTCTCTGCGGCCCGCTGACGCTCCAGAAGCCGCTCGATGGCCTCACCCACATGCTCGGGCTCAGTGCGCAGCAGCAGGGCGGCCTTGGCTAGTAGCTGTTCGCGTGCCGCCATGCGGTCGAGGGCGCCGGTGCCGGTCACCGCTTCGATCCGACGAGTGTTGGAGCCGATAGACGCCTCAGCGAGCACCGTGATGGGGCCGATCATGCCTAAGGCATCCACATGAGTGCCGCCGCACAGCTCGACCGAGTGTGGCCCGGCGCGCACCACGCGCACCCGTTCACCGTACTTGTCTCCGAAGAAGGCCAGGGCGCCCATGGCCTCGGCCTCGACCTTGCTCTTCTCCACCACCGACACGGCCGAGTCCGAGAGCACATCGGCATTGGCCATGGCCGTCACTGCCGCCAGCTCCTCGGGAGCGACGGCGGCGTGGTGGCTGAAGTCGAAGCGGAGGCGATCGGGGGCTACCAGCGAACCCTGCTGGCGCACCTGGTCACCCAGCACGGTACGCAGCGCCGCGTGCAACAGGTGGGTGCCGGTGTGATTACGACGCAGCGCATCGCGCCGAGGGCCATCGATGGAGGCCAACGCATCCTGCCCAGCAAAGATCTCCCCGGTGACCGTCGCTCGGTGGGACGTGAGTCCAGGAAGGGCAGCCACCGTGTCGGACACCATGGCCGTGCCCGTCTCGGTCACGATCGTCCCGATGTCGCCCATCTGGCCGCCGCTCTCGGCGTAGAAGGGCGTGCGGTCCAGAAAGATCTCGACCTGGCCAGCGTGTTCAGGGTCGTTGTCAGTGAGCACGGCCACCACTCGCGCCGGTGCGGCATAGTTGTCGGACGACTGACCGACGAAGACCGTCTGCCCTTCGACATCGAGCACCGATCGGTACGCCTCGTCCCCGGCCGTGGCCCGTCCGGCGCGCGCCGCGGCTCGGGCTTGGGATCGTTGGCGGTCCATGGCCACTTCGAAGCCCTCGAGGTCCACCGCAGATCCGGCCTCCTCGGCGATCTCTACGGTGAGCTCGACCGGGAACCCGTAGGTATCATGCAGCCGGAACGCCACCTCACCGGGAACTGAGCCGCCGCCCGAGGCAAGAACCTCGTCGAGGATGGCCGACCCGGTGGCCAACGTGCGCAGGAATCCCTCTTCCTCGCGTGTCACGACATCGACAACGAGGCGGTGCTGCTCGGCCAACAGCGGATGGGCAGCACCGAGTACAGCCACTGCGGTATCGACCAGTCGTTCTGTGCACGGGGCGGACACCCCGAGCTGACGAGCGCGGCGAACGGCTCGGCGGATGATCCGCCGCAGCACGTAGCCCCGGCCCTCATTGGACGGAAGGACACCATCGGCCACCAGCATCGACATAGCCCGCGCATGGTCAGCCATGATCCGTAGTCCGATATCGGTGCGGTCATCGGCACCGTAGGTCTGGCCGGTGATCGACTGGGCGGTGTCGATCAGCGGTCGGAACAGGTCAGTGTCGTAGAGGGAGTCGACACCCTGGATCACCGGAAGGATGCGTTCGAGGCCGGCCCCGGTGTCGATGCTTGGCCGAGGAAGCGGCACATCGGTGCCTTCTGCGCCCCGGTTGTACTGCATGAAGACCAGGTTCCAGATCTCGATGAACCGCTCGGATCCCCCGAATGCAGGACCACCGTCCGCGCCGTAGGACGGTCCCTTGTCAATGAATATCTCGGAACTGGGGCCGCAGGGCCCGGTGTCGCCCATCTTCCAGAAGTTGTCGTCCCCCAGGCGCTGGATGCGGTCCGGCCGCACACCGACTTCGTCACGCCAGATGGCCTCGGCTTCGTCGTCTGTCTCGTACACCGTGACCCACAGCCGGTCGCCATCGATGCCCAGCACCTCGGTGACCAGCTCCCAGGCGAAGGGAATGGCCTCTCTTTTGAAGTAGTCGCCAAAGCTGAAGTTGCCCAGCATCTCGAAGAAGGTGCAGTGGCGCAGTGTGCTGCCCACGATGTCGATATCGACAGTGCGGAAACACTTCTGCACCGAGGTGGCCCGAGGCCACGGCGGACTCTCATCGCCCACGAAGAACGGCTTGAACGGCACCATGCCGGCAATGGTGAACAGAACCGACGGATCATGGGGGATGAGACTGGCCGAGGGAACGGACGCGTGTCCCCGATCAACGAAGAATTGGGTGAACGCCTGGCGGAGGTGGTCGGCGTCGAGCGCCGTGGTGGGTGTCACGACAGAAAACTCTACTTGCCCAGGTGGGAGGGTGATCTGCGGCTCTGGCGGCGGCCACGCATCCGCACGGGCCGGGCCGATTCCGTCTCCAGGGCTGTCTCGTTGACCGGGGGGGCTTCGTTGGCCGAAGCTGTCTTGCGTCCATCAGACGTCTGACTCGCAGGCGACGAGTCCAAACCTGCCCAGATCTCCTCTTCACGACGCTGCATCTCCGTGCGTCCCGACGCCACCGCGTCGCGTACCCGTCCGGTGGTGCTGGCCGCGGCCTGGCGTACCGTCCGGCCGACACCTGCGACCACGGAGTCAGGCTGCAGCCGGGCCGCAGCCACCTCCAACGTGCGACGGAGCTTCCGTTCGGCGTAGAGCGACGATGCCGCTCCGGCCACGACACCCGTTACCAACCACACACTCCGCCGGGCCATCGCTATCGACTCCTGTCCTTTTGTGCACCAGATCCGTTCTTGGGTTCAGGACCTGGCCCAGCTAGGCGCCGGATTCCGTTGGCGGCACCCGCCCGGACAGCCAACACCTTTACTACCGGGTTGGCGAACGCCCGATAGGCGAGCCGGGATGCCGAGTCGACCGTGGCATGCACGGACTCGGTCGAGTCCAACACAGCCCCTACTCGCTCCATCTCGGTGGCCGCCTGGTCGACTACGCGATGGGCATCAGCCACCAGGGGGACCGTCTGGCGCCGGAGCTCATCTGCCATGGCGCGGATTCGGGCTACCTCCCGCCGGAGGGACGAGATGGCAACGAGCAGACCACCCACGGCAAAGACGCAGGCGACGCTGGCCACCAGGACGGCGATCTCTCCAGTGGACATGATGGTCCAGTGTAGATCGGTGAGTGTCAGGAGGGGACGGGCTGCTCGAACCGCTCAGGACGACGCCATCGACACCACTGGTCGCGCCAGGGAGATCGCCCCGGTGGAGCCGTAGAACGCAGCGTCACCGAAGGCGAAGATGCCGCCGTCGGAAGCCACCAGCCAGTAGCCCTGGCCACTCGGGGTGGCGGCCATGCCCACGATTGGCTTGTTCAGACGCAGTGCCCCGGTGGAGCCGTAGAACGGGGCGTCACCGAAGGCGAAGATGCCGCCGTCGGAAGCCACCAGCCAATAGCCCCGGCCACTCGGGGTGGCGGCCATGCCCACGATCGGCTTGTTCAGACGCAGTGCCCCGGTGGAGCCGTAGAACGGGGCGTCACCGAAGGCGAAGATGCCGCCGTCGGAAGCCACCAGCCAGTAGCCCGGCAGCGCATAGGTGTAGTGGTCACCAGACCAGCTCCGACTGACTCCGGAGGTGGCGGTCACCACTACATCGACCGTGCCCCCTCGGGCTGGACCAGGTGGCACCGTGGCCGAGATCGATCCAGGACCAGTGACCACGAACGTGGCCGGTACCCCGCCAAACGACACCGAGGTGACGTCGATGAACCCCGTTCCCGAGATGGTCACCGCTCCCCCGCCCAACACGGGTCCACGGGCCGGGGTGACCGAGGTGATGTCTGGGACGACGAAGGTGAACAGCGAACCTGCCACAGCCGGAGAAGTACCTCCAGCCACACCTGTCGTGGTGACGGTGACCACAGAGGTCCGGCCGGATCCCACCGCAGGGGTGATCACGGTGATCGCCGTGCTGGTGGCCGACACCACTGACGCCGGGATCCCGTCAAATGCGACCGTTGGGCTGCCGGTGCCGAATCCAGATCCCGAGATGGTCACTGGCGTGCCGCCGATGGCCGGACCCAAAGCCGGGTTCAGCCCGGTGACCGTTGGGCAGCCAGCGGAAGATCCTGATAACAGCGCAAGGAGCGCTCCGGCTCGAGGGCTCCCCCACCCTGAAGCCAGGTCGTACCCAGCGGTGGCTGGATACTTCGGGTTGACCACGGGGACGAGGGCATTGTTCCCCACCGTGACATCGTTGAACGAACTGCCCGCACCCGCGGCATAAAGAGCCGGGTTAAGAAGCCCGGCTGGCGTGGCGCATCCCTGGTTGGTATCGGCTACCAGTGCCGCCCAAAGCGGCGCGGCCTGGCTCGTTCCCCCAAAAAGACCCCAGGCGCCGGCGAAGTAGATGACATTGCCGTAGTTGGGGTCCGACGATGCCGCCACGTCAGGGACCTGACGACACTGCTTGTTCGCAGGAACCCCACAGGTGTAGGCGGTGTACTGCGACCGAACGCGAGCCACCTGCTGCCATGTCGGCGCTACGAAGACCGCTGAGTTCCCCCCGCCGCCCGCGGCCCTGTTCGAGTTCCACACTCGCTCACCAGGAGCATCAGCCGCCGCCGAGATGAGTGAAGTTCCACCCACGCCCGTCACGTTGGGCTGTCCAGCAGGATCGTCCACGGCCAAGCCGGTGAACCCTGTTTGGCTGATGCAGTCGGTCGATCCGGAGTCCCCGGATGCGGCCAGCACCGTCTGCCCCTGGGCAGCCGCTTCGGCGAACAGCGTCGCCTCCGCTTGCAGCTCTGCCTGACCGTCGGTGCCTGTGAATGCTGGCTCGCACTGCCCCCAGCTGGTGGTGAGCACCTGGGCAGTGTCGTCATTGACCATCCGGGCGTAGGTATCGATGGGACCGGTGGCCCCGTCGTTGGGACCGGTATAGACCGTGATGGACGAGCCGGGGGCGAGCCCGGCGACCACTTCGATGTCCAGCGCGGCTTCTCCCGACTGGGGACCGGTGGCGCCGCCGTCAACGTCCACCGTGGTCACCGGCACGTGCGTGCCGTAACACGCCTGATAGGCAGCAATATCCGAAGCAAAGAACGGCTCGAGCTCGAAGATGCCGACCGTCTGCCCTGCCCCAACCCGCCCATTTCCATACAGCGGAGTGAGTCCGTAGGTAGAGGCCAGCTGTGTCGCCGTCCTTCCGTTGGCGGAATAGTTGGCCGCTTGAGCACACGCCTGCGGGCCCGACTGAATCCGCGGCGCAGCCACCGCCGATCCTGCAACCGGCACCCGGGGCAGAGCCTTTCCGGCTAGCAGATGAGGCGAAGCGATTGCCGAAGTCGACAGCCCCAAGATCCCCTCGATGGTTGGTGACAGAGATGAAGGCACCACCGGTTCCCGTGGCGACAGCCGGGCCACGCGCCCGTCGGCCAGATGCGCCTGGACCAGAGTGGTGTCGAAGACCCGCTCCAACTCGCCAACCGAGCCGGTGACAGGTACGAGCAGTCCGTTGGCCGAAGTTGCCCCTACGGAGAGTCCGGCAGATGCCAACCAAGACCGCGTGGCCCGCAATGTTTCTGCCGTCGGGCCGAACCGCTCGGCCAGGTGACCAGCCGCCAGATAACGGTGGAACTGCGGGCTGCCCGGAGTGGAGACCGCCTTGGCGAACTCGTCCAGGGCGGCTGGGTCCCGCGGGCGAAGTGCCACCTCGACCGTGACCTGGACTACTTCATCGGTCGGACCCAGCACGGTGGCACCGTGGGGAAGCGAGGTCGCACTTCCTACGAGGCGAACCATCGGGCCGAGCGGACCGGTCTGACCAGGGGAAGGCTCGGTGGCTGCCGTGGCGTCGATCGATGCCCCGAGCACGCCACTGGTGACCATCACCACCAGCGCCACCGCCCAGATCGTTCGGCTCCCTATCGAGCGCGGCCCATGCATCGTCACGTGGCGAGTATTGCCTGCCTGCATCCTTGGGCGGCGTCGCCCTGCCTGATCAGTGGTCGTCGGACAGCCTGACGTCCGCCCCCGGATCCCGGGGCAGATCACCTCCATGGTGACGTTCGCCAGGTCCGCCAGGTCCGCCAGGTCCGCCAGGTCCGCCCTCGGCCCCACTTGCCTCGACTCCACTTGCCTCGACTCCACGTTCCTGTGCTGCATCGCGCAACCGGCGTAGCCGCTCGGATACCACCGCCTCATGCCCACGATCGCTGGGCTCGTAGTAGACGTGGTCGGCAATGACGGCTGGGCGGTACTGCTGAGCAACGAAGCCATCAGGGTGGTCGTGGGGGTAGTCGTAGCCCTGCCCGTGTCCGATCGTGGCCGCACTCCGGTAGTGGGCATCACGCAGGTGAGTGGGAACATCCCCCCGGGGGGCCTCGCGCACATCGCGCTGCGCTCGACCCAGGGCAATGGTCACCCGGTTCGACTTCGGGGCGCAGGCCAGATGCACCACAGCCTGGGCCAGGTTCAACTGCGCTTCGGGCAGGCCCACGAATTCGACAGCCCGAGCAGCGGCGTCGGCCACCACCAGCGCCATGGGGTCGGCCTCGCCCACATCCTCGCTGGCCAAGATGACCAGACGTCGGGCGATAAACCGGGCATCCTCACCGGATTCGAGCATCCGGGCCAGCCAGTAGAGCCCAGCATCGGGATCAGAACCTCGGATCGACTTGATGAATGCGCTCACCTGGTCGTAGTGGTCGTCCTCGCCGTAGTGCTGGAGGCGTGAGTTCCTGGCTCGTTCCACATCCTCCAGCACGATGGGACGATCGCCAGCCAGCGCTAGGGCCACCTCCAGGGTGGTCAGCACAGCCCGGGCATCACCGTCGGCCAGGCCCACTAGTGCGGCCACGGCATCGGCATCGGCACTCGATCCTTCCGCACTCAGACCCCGGGCTACCACCCCGGCCAGGTCCTCGTCCGAGAGCGGCTCCAGGCGCCACAGGGTTGACCGAGAGAGCAGCGGCGCGTTGACCTGGAAGAACGGGTTCTCGGTGGTGGCGCCAATGAGCACCAGCAGCCCCTCCTCCACCGAAGGGAGCAGGGCGTCCTGCTGGGACCGGTTGAATCGGTGGACCTCGTCCAAGAAGAGGATGGTTCCTCTCCCCTGCTCGCCCAGCAGTCGGCGGGCCTCCTCGACGACCTCCCGAACGTCCTTGACTCCCGCGGTTACTGCCGACAGCGGCACGAAGCGCTTAGCCGTGGCCGTGGCCACTACTGAGGCGAGGGTCGTCTTGCCCGTTCCCGGCGGGCCCCACAGGATGGCCGAGGTCAGCCGGTCTGACTCGATCAGAGCCCGCAGCGGTGCACCGGGTCCGACCAGGTGGCGCTGCCCGATGATCTCGTCCAGAGTGCGCGGCCGCATACGTGCGGCCAGCGGGGCCCTCGACGAAAGACGCTCGGCCGCCGCACCAGAAAACAGGTCGTCGCCGGCCATCGGTCGCCTCAGCTCAGCTTTGGGAGCAACTGCAGACCAAGGTCGCGGAGTGCAGCGGGGCTGAGAGGTTTCGGAGCGTCGGTCATCGGATCCCAGCCCGACTGTGTCTTCGGAAAGGCGATCACCTCCCGAATGTTGTCCTCGCCGGCGAAGATGGCGACCAGGCGATCGAGTCCGACGGCAAATCCGGCATGGGGAGGAGCCCCGAAGCGGAACGCACCGAGGAGGAACCCGAACCTCGATGCGGCCTCCTCGTCGGTGATCCCGAGCACGGAGAAGATCCGGCTCTGGATGTCCGCCCGGTGGACACGGACGCTGCCCGAGCCGAGCTCCCAGCCGTTGAGGACCAGGTCGTAGGCCTGGCTGCGCACACTGGCAGGGTCTGACTCCAAACGGTCGATGTCCTCCTCATGGGGCATGGTGAAGGGGTGGTGGGCCGCGATGGGGTTGCCCTGGTCGTCGACCCCGTCGAACATGGGGAAGTCGACCACCCACAGGTAACAGTACGGCCCCTCGGAAACCGGGCGGCCTCCTAGGTCGAGGCGGAGCGCCCCCAGTACGTGGCACGTCAGACGGTACTCATCGGCCACCACCAAAATCAGGTCTCCGACGCGGGCACCGGTGGCCGTCACCAGCCCGGCCTGTTCCTCATCGGAGAGGAACTTGGCCACCGGCGAATCCACACTGGTGGCGCCACCTTCACCTTCGGCGACCCGGAACCAGGCCAGTCCCTTGGCCCCGAGTGCCTTGGCTCTATCGGTCAGGGCATCCAAGCGCGATCGGGTGGCGGTTGCGCCGCCTTCCAGCACGATCGCTTTCACGCACGGGGCATCGAAGGCCCGGAATCCCGTTCCGGCGAAGACTGCCGTCAGATCGATCAGCTCCATGGCGAACCGGATATCCGGCTTGTCGGTCCCATAGCGGTCCATGGCTTCGGCCCACGTCATCCGCGGGATGGGTCCGGGCCGGTCCCCCGTGGCCGCCTCGGCGGCGTCCAGGACGGCTTCGGACACGAAGGCGAGGATGTCCTCTTGGCTCACGAAGGAGGCCTCCACGTCGAGCTGGGAGAACTCGAACTGGCGGTCGGCCCGCAGGTCTTCGTCACGTAGGCAGCGCGCCACCTGGTAGTAGCGGTCGACTCCGGCCACCATGAGGAGCTGCTTGGCCAGCTGCGGGCTCTGCGGCAGTACGTAGCACGAGCCGTGGTGCAGTCGGCTGGGGACGGCGAACTCCCGTGCCCCCTCGGGGGTGGGCGCCCACAGCAGCGGTGTCTCCACCTCGACGAACCCCTGTCGGTCCATAGCTGCCCGCATCGACGAGTTGACGGCGGCACGAAGGCGGAGGTTGGCCTGCATCTTGGGACGGCGCAGATCGACGAACCGGTGCTTGAGCCGGATCACCTCGTCGACCTCCACCCGGTCATCCACGGCGAACGGTGGGGGCTCAGCGGCGTTCAGCAGGGTTACGGTGCAGTCGCCGATCTCCACCTCACCGGTAGGAAGTTCGGCATTTCCGGTGCCCTCAGGCCGAAAGCGGACCAGGCCTTCCACGGCCACCACGTACTCGCTGCGGACGTCGACGGTTCCAGGGACGACGCACTGGACGATACCGGTGTGGTCACGGAGGTCGATGAAGGCCAGATGCTCGCCGTGCTCTCGGCGTTTGGCCACCCAGCCGCAAACTGTCACTCGGCTGCCGACATCAGAGGCCCGCAATGCCCCGCACAGGTGGCTGCGCATCGAAGTAGCCCCGTTGGTCGGCGTGGGCTCAGAGGAGACGGTCACTGCTGGTCCTTTCGTGGTGACCCGTTTGCGGGTCCAGGTGATGGTGACCCGCTCACGGGGTCGGGGCTTCGCCAGGAATGTCCGCCATGGCGGACTGGATGGTCCCGACCACTTCGGCCACCGGCACGGTTTTCTGGTCGCCGACACCTCGCAGGGGCCGAAGAGACACCGTACCCGAGGCAGCCTCGTCGGGACCCACGATGAGCACCCAACGCGCACCCGATCGATCAGCCAGCTTGAACTGGGCCTTCATGGACCGGTCGTCGAACGCCCGGTCCGCCGACAGACCCGCGGACCGCAGTGTTGCCGTCAGGTCACGGGCCGAGGTGCCTCCGGTGGTGTCGACCACGAACGCGTCGAGCACGGGTGGGTCAACTCCGAACACGCCCTCGGCATCACAGGCCAACAAGATCCGTTCGATTCCCATGCCGAAACCGATCCCCGGGGTGGGTGGTCCGCCCAGCATCTCCACCAGTCCGTCATATCGGCCTCCACCGCCGATGCCGTTCTGAGCCGACTCCAGGGCATCCGAGCCGAACTCGAACGTGGTGCGGGTGTAGTAGTCGAAACCTCGGACCAACCGGTGGTCGAGAACGTAGAGCACATCCTGGGCATCCAACCCGGCCCGAACCCGAGCGAAGTGGGCCGAGCAGTCCTCGCATAGGTGATCAGCAAAGCCCGGCGCACCGTCGGTGGCCTGGCGACAGGCGTCGCGCTTACAGTCCAGAGCCCGCAACGGATTCGCCTCGAGCCGATCCCGGTGTTCGTCGCACAGTTCACTCCGGCGCCCAGCCAGATAGCCAATGAGCTGCTTCAGGTAGGCCGGGCGACACGTGTCGTCACCCATCGAGTTGATCCGCAGGGTGAACTGCGAGAGCCCGAGCGACCGGAAATACCCGTCGGCCAGAGCCACCACTTCCACGTCGAGGTCGGGGTCGGACGGGCCGAGTGCTTCCACCCCGAGCTGATGATGTTGGCGGTACCGACCAGCCTGGGGACGCTCGTAGCGGAATGCCGGGGTGGCGTACCAGGCCTTCCACGGAAGCGGCGGCCGGTGCTGCACAAACGCCCGCACCATAGGGGCCGTCCCCTCGGGCCGCAGGGCCAAGGTGCGGCCGCCACGGTCCTCGAACTCGTACATCTCCTTGCCGACCACGTCGCTGCCCTCGCCGATTCCGCGGCGGAACACTTTGACATCCTCGAAGATCGGCGTGTGGGTCATGCCATAGCCAGCCCGCTCTACCTGATCGGCGAAACGGGCCAACAGCGCCTCCCACCGGGTCGATTCCGGCCACAACACATCGTGGGTACCGCTAGGAGCGCGAGCGGCAAGCGACTTGTCGGACACGGTGTACTCAGTCCTTTTTTCCGGGGAGGATCCGGTAGACGTCGTAGACGGCGTCCAGATGGCGGATCAGATTGATGACCGACTCCAGATGTGCCGGGTCAGCCAGTTCGACGTCGAACCGCATCCGGCTGATCCGATCGGCGTCGGTCTGGGTATTGGCGCTGACGATGTTGAGGTGGTGCTCGGACACCACCTTGGTGATGTCGGCCAGCAGCCGGGAACGATCGATGGCCACCACTTCGATGGTGGCGATAAACACACCCGAGGCCCGATGGTCCCACTCCACCTCGATGAGCCGTTCCCGTGACCGGCTGGCCAGCGACGCAGCATTGGCGCAGTCCGCTCGGTGGACCGATACGCCACGTCCACGGGTGACGAAGCCGATGATCTCGTCGCCAGGAACCGGCGTACAGCACCGCGAGAGCCGGACCATCATGTCGTCGAGGCCTTCGACGTAGACACCGACCGATGACCCCCGACCTGGGCGCGAGGTGATGTGCTGTTGTCGCGCCGTGACGGGCAGCTGCTCTTCGTAGTTTCCACCCCGGAGCTCGCGCAGTAGCCGCTGGGTGACGGCCCGGGCCGAAATATGGTGATCACCGATGGCGGCATGGAGGGCGTCAACGTCCGCGTAGTTCATCGTCTCGGCCAACGCCACCAACGTGCGCTCGGAAGCCAGTTTCTGCACCGGGAGCCCTTCGCGTCGGAGCTCCTTGATCAGTTCGTCACGGCCCAACTCGATGTCGTCTTCGCGTCGCTCGCGAGAGAACCACTGACGGATCTTGCTCCGGGCTCTTGACGATGCCACCGTCTGCAGCCAGTCACGAGAAGGACCGGCTGTTTCCGTCTTCGAGGTGAAGACCTCGACGGTGTCGGCCGAACTGAGGCGGGTGTCGAGCGGCACGAGGCGCCCGTTGACCTTGGCGCCGATGCACTTGTGGCCGACTTCGGTGTGGATGCTGTAGGCGAAGTCGACTGGGGTGGAGTTGGAGGGAAGGGCGATGACCTTGCCCTTCGGGGTGAATATGTAGACCTCGTCTTCTTCTAGGTCGAGTTTCAGGGCCTCCAGGAACTCGATCGGATCGGTCGTCTCATTCTGGAAATCGACGATGCGCTGCATCCACTCGACTTCCGCGGTGGTCGACGACGTCTCCTTGGCCAGCGCTACACGCTCCGCACGCCGGTCTCTCTCGACCATCTCGGACCGCTGCGCTGAAGTCATCGCCGGGCCCTTCTTGAACGTTCCTCCGTCCTCCCCGTCGACCTTCGCCCGTCGGGCCAGCCTGCCCCGCAGGCCACCACCAGCCTCCTTGGCCGAACGGTTCCCCCCCGACTGCTGCTCGGAACGGCCCGGATTCTCCTTGTAGACCCAGTGGGCGGCGATCCCGTACTCGGCTCGTCGGTGCATCTCATGGGTACGCACCTGTACTTCGATGGGCTTGCCATCGAGACCGATCACCGTGGTGTGGAGCGACTGGTAGAGGTTGAACTTGGGGGAGTTGATGTAGTCCTTGAATCGACCCTGCACCGGCGGCCAGATGGCATGGATCGACCCGAGGGCGGCCCAGCAGTCCTTTTCCGACTCGACGATCACTCGGATCCCCACGAGGTCGTAGAGCTCATCGAACTCGATACCGCGCACCACCATCTTTTCGTAGATGCTCCAGAGGTGCTTCGGTCGGCCCGTCACCTCAGCGATGAGCCCAGAGGCATCCATACGTTCGCGGACCGAGACCAGAACGCGAGCCAGGAACTCATCGCGCAGCGGGGCCCGGCTGGCCACCATCTGTTCGATCTCGGCGTAGCGCTTGGGATGGAGGGTGGCGAACGAGAGGTCCTCGAGCTGCCACTTCACACCCTGAATACCCAGGCGATGAGCCAGGGGGGCGTAGATGTCCAGGGTCTCTTGGGCGGTCCGGCGTTGCTTCCACTCCGGCATCACCGACAGGGTGCGCATGTTGTGGAGGCGGTCGGCCAGTTTGATGATCAAGACGCGCCAGTCGTTGGCCATGGCCACGAGCATCTTGCGGACGGTGGCCGCCTGCTGGGCTTCCTTGGAGTCGAACTGGAGACGGTCGAGCTTCGTCACGCCGTCCACGATCAGCGCCACCACAGGTCCGAAATCACGTTCGATGACCTCTGTGGTCACCCCTGTGTCCTCCACGGCGTCGTGCAGTAGGGCGGCTACCACCGTCTGAGCGTCTAGCCCCAGATCGGCCACGATGCCAGCCACGGCAATGGGATGGGTGATGTACGGCTCTCCCGAACGCCTCAACTGACCGGCGTGGGCCACGGTGGCCATCTCGGCTGCTCGTACGATCAGCGAGGTGTCATCTCCTGGGTGGCGACGCAGGTACGCAGCCACCACCGGCACCATGAGTGCGATCTCCGCGGCCGGAAGCGATGACCGGAGGAGTCCGTCATCGCCTTCCGTGATGCCCTCAGCAGGGGCTGGTGAGGCCAATGCCATGACTACACGGTACCCGGACCTGCCGCTGGTCGGTTACGACCAGGAGCAGGCATCAATAGGTCCGTCCTGGATCCGATCAGCGCTTCTTGCCCTTGCCCTTGCCCTTGCGAGGGCGGGGCGGCGGCCGACTGCCCGCAGGGCGGGTCGATCCCTGTGAGGTCCGCTCCGAGACCGAACCCTCAGTGGAGTCGCCAGAGGACGACATGGTGGCACCAGAATCCGACGAAGACTTGGTCGAACCCTTGGTCGCCGAACCGGCACCAGGCCGGATGACGCCGGATCCGGATCGAGCCCTACTCGATCCGCGACCGCTCCCACCCGATGACCCGGCCATAGCGGCGGCCATAGCCGGCGTCAGCGCCGGACCGCGGTCTCCACGAGCTTCGAGCCGTTGGCGGATCGTCACATAGCGCGGCTCGCGCTCCTTCATCCAGGCCAGCAAAGGCGAAGCGATGAAGATCGACGAGTAGGCACCGCTGGTGAGGCCGATGACCAGGGCCAGGCCGAAACTCTGCAGCGTGGTGGCTCCGAGGAACAACGACCCGATGATCAGGACCGAGAAGACCGGGATGATGGCGACCAGCGAGGTGTTGAGCGACCGGGCCAGGGTTTGGTTCATCGATAAGTTGACCATCTCGGAGTACGTGATCCGACCCGATGCGCCAAGTCCCTGAGAGTTGTCCCGTATTCGGTCGAACACCACCACGGTGTCATACAACGAGTAGCCGAGCACGGTCAGCACCGCTACCACCGTGTCTGGCGTCACCAAGAAGCCGAAGATGGAGTAGATCCCGACCACCACCAAGATGTCATGGACCACGGCGATCAATGCCGCCACCGCCATCTTGAACTCGAACCGGAGGGAGATGTAGGCAGCCACGACGATGAAGAAGATGATCAGGGCCTGCAACGCCTTGGTCGTCACGTTCGATCCCCAGGTCGATCCGATCTGGTTCAGGCTCACGGCACTCCGGTTCACATGTGCCGCGTCTGCCAGCGCCTTCTGGACCTTCAACAGGTCCGACTGCTGCTGGTCAGAAGGCACGTCAGCCAGATCAGCAGTGACCTGGATCTGCTTCTGGCCGTTCAACTGGTTGGTGAGTTGGATGACGGTAGGCGACTTGACGCCAGCCGACTCGGCCGCGGCCGTGGCCTGGGCGACGGTCAGCGTCTGTGACGACACCAGCCAGGAACGCCCACCCTTGAAGTCGATGCCCGCGTTGAGTCCCCGGGTGCCCAGCGACACGATCCCGAGCACGATGATCAGGGCCGAGATGCCGAACCACCACTTGCGGTTGCCGATGAAGTCGAACGAGGTCTCACCTCGATAGAGACGGAGGAACACGTTGGGCCGCTTGGTCCCCGCTTCCTCTGCCTCTTGGAGTTCGGCGGCGTGCTCGATCTCCTCTTCGAATGCACCCTCGAGCTCTTCACCCGGGTCTTCGACACCGGACTGCTCGTCATCCATGGGCTTGTCCGGACTCATCGATCGTCCCCCGAGCTCATTCCCAAACCACTGGCCACGCCCATCCCCTTGGCCTCGGTGGCGCTACGACTGCGACCGAGGAGAATCACGAAGGGACGAGTAAAGAAGTAGGTGACCGCCACATCGAGCACGGTCGACAGGCCGAGGAAGAGGGCGAAGCCCTGCACAGGGCCGATAGAGAACTTCCATAGGACCAGTGCGCCCAGGAACGACACCAAGTCGGCGGCCAGCACCGTCCTGAAGGCGCTCTTGAAGCCTCGGTCGACGCTGGTGCGGACGGTGCGCCCCGAACGGGCCTCGTCTTTCAATCGTTCGAAATAGACGATATAAGAGTCGACAGTGATACCCACAGACACAATTAATCCGATCACCCCCGCCAGGTTGATCGTCGTGCCGAATGCCTCACCCATCAGGGCGATGATCGCCCACAGCAGCGCACCGGTGAGCGCCAGGCCCGAGACCACGACCAGTCCGAGCAGGCGGTAGTAGAAGATCGTGTAGATCATGACCAGGGCCAGGCCGATCATCCCGGAGATGAGGCCAGCCTGCAGCGACGACTTACCCAACGATGGCGAAACCGTCTGCACCGTCTGCTGGTCGAGCTTCACCGGCAGGGCTCCATAGGTGAGTTCGGTGGCCAGAGCCTTGGCCGCCGTCTCACTGAAGCCTCCCGATATCTGCACCGTTCCGCCGAATGAGCTGTACGCCGCCTGGTCGGGCTGGGTCAAGGGTGCAGAGATGACCGTGCCGTCGAGATCGATGCCGATGATGGCGTGGAACTGAGATTGCGCCAGCGCATCCCACTGAGCTGCTCCGGCACTGGTCAGGGTCAGGTTGACCGACCACTGCCCAGTGTTCAACTGTGCGCTGGCCGACTTGATCTGCGCACCGGTCAGGCCAGCCGGTCCGAGCACGTAGCGGCTTGTGCCCTGTCCAGGAATGCCGGGCAGCAGAACAGTGTCGTTCTTGCCGTCGTTGGCCGGAGCCGTCGACTTGTAAGGGGCGAACTGTGGGTCGGGCTGGATCGAGTTCAGGTTGCTGGTGTAGCCGTTCTGCGAGTTGCTGTCCGGGGTGACCGCCAAGTTGGCCTGGGTCAGCTGGGAGGCCGCCGCACAGGTGGGCAGAGGGCCGGTGGGCGGCGCCTGACCCTTGACCGCCGTGTACGGCGGAGCGAAACACAGGGCTGGCCGGAACAGCAGTTGGGCGGTCTTGCCCAGGCGGTCCAGCGTTTCTTGGGTGTTCTTCTGACCCGGAATAGAGGCCCCGATCAACGCACACTTACGCTTGCCGTCAGGACAGGTGGTGGTCCCCTGGCTGGCCACGGTGGCTCCGCTGGATCCGCCGACTCGCTCATTCAAGATGGTGATGATGGTCTCGAGCTCAGCCGAGGTCACCGGCGTATGGGTCTCGTAGACCACCGACAGCCCGCCGGCGAGGTCGAGGCCGAGTTTCGGCGCCAGCCCGGCAGACAACGTGGCCGCTAGGCCGATGACGGCGATGGCGATCGTCGCTAGCAGGCTGATCCACAGCGAGCGCTTGTCTTTCATGGTGCTCAGCTCGCCTTGGGACCGTCGGCATCGCCGGAGTCAGGTCCTTCAGACTGTTCGGTGTCGTCAGCGCCGGACGTCCCGCTGTCACCGGTGACTTCGGGCGCTCCCGGTGGCGGAGGCGGCACCGGTGCTGATCCTTCGGTCGACGCCTCGGTGTCGTCGTCGGCTTCGGACTCCCCCACCACATCGTTCGGGACCGGTGTGGGCTCGATCTTGCGCAGCACGTAGGGGCGGAGCACCACAAACGAAGCCCCGACGCTCGTCTCCAGGGTGACCCGGTCGTCGGTGATGTCGATCACGTAGCCAACGATGCCACCGGCCGTCACTACTTCGTCACCCAACTCGAATGCGTTACTGACCGCCTTGGCCAGCTTCTGCTTGCGCTGCTGGGGCCGGTAGATCAAGAAGTAGAAGGCAGCGCCGATGACCACGAAGATCATGATCGAAGGGAAACCTGACTGCTTCTTGGCCTCGGCTCCGACTAGGGCGAACGCCCCATAGGCAGCCGTCATCGGATTCGCGGGGAGGGGGTGGGGGTCTTCACAGAACTTGGACTGTAGCGCAGGGTCGCCCGATATTGGTACCGTTCACGACTCCCACTTCGGGCAACGCCTCACCGATCCCAGATCTCGGCCGTCCGGGCCCGCAGATCGTCCAGCTTGCCGAGGGCAATTGCCGACCTGGCGTCGTCCATCAAGCCGAGCACGAAGGTCAGGTTGTGGATGCTGAGGAGACGCCACGCCGTGGGCTCACCCACAGCTAGGAGATGGCGCAGGTAGCCCCGCGACCATCGTGCACAAGTCGGGCACGGACATGCTGGATCCACCGGTCCGGTGTCTCGGGCGTACTGGGCGTTGCGCAGATTTACCCGGCCCGTCGACGTCCACATCGATCCGTGCCGAGCCGCCCTGGTCGGGGCGACGCAGTCGAACTGATCCACTCCTAGGGCGATCGACTCCAGCAGGCCCACTGGATCGCCCACCCCCATCAGGTAGCGGGGCCGGTCCACGGGCAGGAGCGGCACCGTGACCGCTAAGGCCTCCAGCATCTGTGCCCGCGGCTCGCCCACCGACAGTCCACCGATGCCGTAGCCATCGAACTCCAACTCGACAGTACGACTCGCGCTTTCGCCGCGCAGGACAACGTCGGTTCCCCCCTGGACGATGCCAAACAGCGCTTGGCCTTCTGGTCGTGCCTCGATGCGGTCATGGTGAGCGCGGGCTCGGGCGGCCCACGCCGTGGTGCGGTCGACGGCCAGTCGCAGCACCTCTGGCGTGGCTGGCAACGAGGCGCAGACATCGAGCACCATCTGGATGTCGGCACCGATGAGACCCTGGATCTCCACCGCCTTCTCGGGGGTGAGCCTGGTGGCTGCCCCGTCGTACACCGAGGCGAACGTCACGCCGTCGTCGTCCACCTTCGGCCGCAGCGAGTGGACCTGGAACCCGCCGGAGTCCGTCAGCGTGTGTCCGGTCCATCCGGTAAACCGATGCAGCCCGCCCAAGGCGGCCACTACCTCAGCACCGGGCCGCAGCATCAGGTGGTACGTGTTGGCCAAGACAACCTCGGCACCCAGCCCTTCGAGGTCAGCGCTGTCGAGTCCCTTGACCGACCCTCTCGTTCCCACTGGCATGAACGCCGGGATCTGATACGACCCACGGGGGGTGAGTACCCGACCGCTCCGTGCCGCACCGTCTGTCGCCACCACCTCGACCACCAGCGGATTCACTGTGCGCCCTCTGACGAGGGTCGGTCCCAAGCCGGGGCTCCCTTTGGTCCATTTCGGGTGACGACCATGGCGTCGCCGAAGGAGAGGAACCGATAGCCGTCAGCCAAGGCCTCGGCGTAGAGGGCGCGCCACTGGGGTCCGGCAAAGGACTCGACTAGGAGGAGGAGGCTGGAGCGAGGCAGGTGGAAGTTGGTGATCAACAGGTCCACCACACGGAACTCGTAGGGGCCGTGGATGTAGAGGTCGGTGCGGCCAGACAGTACCCCGGTGGCGGCCGCCGACTCCAGGGCTCGCACCGCAGTGGTCCCGACGGCGATCACCCGCTCGGCGCCAGCACACGCTGCCACCGTCTCGGGCGGCACCGAGTAGCGCTCCGTGTGGATGATGTGGCCCTCGGGGGTATCGGCGGTGATGGGACGGAATGTGTCCAGACCGATAGCCAGATCGACCCGGGCCAGCGTCGCCCCCGCGGCCCGGCAGGCCTCCAACAGTTCGGGCGTGAAGTGCAGACCGGCCGTTGGTGCGGCCGCGGACCGGTCGGCCAGATCCTGGTCGAGCGCGTACACCGTCTGGTAGCGGTCGGGGTCGACGAGGTCGTGGCGGATGTAGGGAGGCAGGGGCATGACCCCGGCCCGGGTCACCACGCTTGGATCCAGCAGGCGGACCCGCCGTGTGCCCGCGCCCTCGGGGTCCGGGTCGAGCGGTTCGCCCACCTCGATCACTGGTCCGTCGGTCGACGGTTGCGATGGATCGTCGACATGCGGCTCGAACAACAAGGTCCCAGCTGGCAGTCGCCGACCGGGACGAACCAGGGCTACCCACTCGGAGGCACCGTCAGTCGTGGAGGCACCATCAGTCGTAGTGGCACCATCCGCTGGCTCTAGCAGCAAGACCTCGGCCTGTCCCCCCGATGCTTTCACCAACGACAGCCGGGCAGCCAGCACCCGGGTGTCGTTCACCACCAACACATCACCAGGCTGCAGTAGCTCGGGAAGATCAGCCATGGTGGCGTGCACCGCCCCCAGTGGTCCGCTCACCCCAGTTGATCTGGTCACCCTTGTTGATCTAGTCACCCCAGTTGATCTGGTCACCCCTGGTGGATGCGTCACCCCAGGTCCCACCAACAACCTCGCCGCAGTTCGAGGCTCTATCGGCTCCTGGGCGATGGCCGCTACCGGAAGCCCATAGTCGTAGCGATCCATGGGTACGCCAGTGGCCTCCACGTCGGGATCGCCAATCACCTGTTGGTCGGGAGCAGCCGGCACGCCCCCATGGTGTCAGACGCCAGGTCAGGTGGCGTCCGGGCGTAGTGCATCACCCTGGGGAATGCCCTTTCGCCGAAGTGCCGCGCTCACAGGAGCGTGGCATCCACGGGCATCAGTCCCAGATGCTCCCAGGCACGCGGCCCGGCCATCCGGCCTCTGGTCGTGCGCTGCAGCAGGCCCTGCTGGAGCAGGTACGGCTCGTAGGCGTCTTCGATGGTGTCCGCTTCTTCACCGATGCACTGGGCCAAGGTGGTCAGTCCCACCGGCCGGCCCGAAAACCGCCGACACAACACATCGAGGATGGCCCGGTCAACCTTGTCCAAGCCCAGCGCGTCCACACCGAACACCTCGAGTCCGGTGACGGCAGCCTCCGACGTGATGACGCCATCGGCACGCACCTCGACGAAGTCACGGACCCGGCGCAGCAGACGGTTAGCGATACGCGGCGTGCCCCGGGACCGTTCGGCGATCCGTCGAGCGCCGTCGGCATCGATAGGAACCCCGAGGATCCCCGCGGACCGCAACACGATGGCTTCGAGTTCGTCGGGGTCGTAGAGGTCGAGGCGACCGACGAACCCGAACCTGTCGCGGAGTGGTCCAGCTACCAGCCCGGTGCGGGTAGTGGCGCCCACCAGGGTGAACCGGGGCAGGTCAAGACGGATGCTGCGCGCGGTGGGACCCTTGCCGATCAGGATGTCGAGCTTGAAGTCCTCCATGGCCGGATAGAGGATCTCCTCCACCGACCGGTGCATCCGGTGGATCTCATCGATGAAGAGGACGTCGCCCTCTTGGAGGTCCGTGAGCAGTGCCGCCAGATCGCCCGACCGGACCAGGACGGGTCCCGAAGTGATCCGGAGCCCGACGCCCATTTCGGCGGCGACGATGGCAGCCAACGAGGTCTTGCCCAGCCCCGGGGGCCCGGCGAACAACAGATGGTCGACCGGCTGATTGCGCTTCAGGGCCGCCTCGATCACGATCTGGAGGTGCTCGGTCAGCTGGGCTTGGCCCACGAACTCGTCGAGGGTACGCGGGCGCAGCCCGATTTCGTCGACCTCTTCGGCCGGGGCTGCCGCCGGGTCCACCGTGCGCATGGCATCCCCACGCACGTCGGGTTCAACGTCGGCGAGGGACAGCACCTCTTTGCGGGCTGCAGGAGTCATCGGTTCCTCACCAGCTCGCGCAGGGCGGCACGCACCAGCTCCTCCACCGAGGCCCCAGCATCAGCGCCCTCCAGCGCACCGGCAATCTCATCGGGGGCATACCCGAGTTCGACCAGAGCGGCTCGGGCTTCACCTCGGGCCGAACCGGCGGCCGGCGCACTCGCACTCCCTCCGCTCAGGTTGGGCAGGTCCAAGCGGGCCTTCAGTTCGAGCAGTAGCCGGGCCGCCGTCTTCTTCCCCACCCCGGGCACCAGGCACAGGGTGTCCACGTCGTCCTCGAGTACGGCGGTTGACAACGCTGCGGGCGACAGGGCCGACAAGATGGCCAGGGCCAGCGATGGACCCACCCCGTGGGCGCCCAACAGTGCCTCGAAGCACCGCCGCTCGTCGCCATGGGCGAAGCCGAAGAGCACGATGGCGTCCTCACGGACGTGCGTGTGCACGTGCACAAATACCTCGGTGCCGGTCGCCCCCAGCCCAGCCAGTGTCGAGGTCGGCGCCGATACCCGGTAGCCCACGCCGTGGACGTCGATGATGGCCTCACCCGGTGTCGGACGGTCGATCAGCACGCCGCGAAGCGAGCCGATCATGACTGCGCTCCGATGATCGGGGGAGCGGCGGCCACGGCTGCATCCACAGCCCGTCGCAACGAGCCGGTGGTCAGATGGCAGGCGGCCAGAGCCAGGGCGTCGGCCACATCGGGCGGGCGGGGTGGCTCCGAGAGCCCAAGGACCGAAGCGACCATGCGCTGTACCTGGTCCTTGGTGGCGCTGCCGTATCCGACCAGTGCCTGCTTGACCTCGTTCGACGTGTACTGCGCCACCTCGCACCCCGCTTCAGCCGCGGCCACCAGGGCCACACCAGCGGCCTGCCCCGTGGCCATGGCGGTGCGGGCGTTCACCTGGAAGAAGACCCGCTCGACCACGACGGCGTCGGGCCGGAACTCTGCCACCAACGCCCGCAGTTCATCAGACAGCGTACGCAGGCGGTCCGGAAGCGGCATGGTGTGCGGTGAAGAGATGACTCCGCCGGCCACGGCAACCAGCGAACCACCCCTCCTCGTCACCACGCCATATCCACAGCGCGACAGGCCAGGGTCGATCCCGAGGACGAACATGCGTTCGATGGTAGCCTGCGTCGCCCACCTGCGGTGTGATCCCGGTGCACTGAGGGCTCAGCCTTCGTAGGCCGCCATGATCTCCTCGGGGATGTCGAAGTTGGCGTAGACGTTTTGTGCGTCGTCGTGGTCGTCGAGGGCTTCGATCAGCCGGAGTACCCGCTTGGCCTCTGTTTCGCCGTTGATCTCAATGGTCGAGGTGGCCACCATCGTCATTTCGGGATCACTGGGCTCGAGTCCGGCCTCTTCGAGCGCGGTGCGCACGGCCATCAGGTCGGCCGGCGCGCTCGTCACCAACCACCGTTCGCCCTCATCGGTCAGATCCTCGCCACCGGCCTCCATGGCAACCTCGAGGATCCGTTCCTCGTCGTGGCTACGCGGCACGGCGATGACGCCCTTGCGTTCGAACTGCCAACTGACGGCCCCGGGTTCGGCCATGGCCCCACCGTTCTTACTGAACAGGTTCCTGATTTCCGCACCGGTGCGGTTGCGGTTGTCCGACAGGCACTCCACGATGACGGCCACCCCGTCGGGGGCATAGCCCTCATAGGAGATCGACTCGTAGCGCACGCCTTCGAGCTCGCCGGAGCCTCGCTTGATCGCCCGTTCGATGGTGTCGATCGGCACCGACGAATCCCGCGCCTTGGTGTACATGGTCCGCAGACTGGCATTGGCCGTCATGTCACTGCCGCCCTCGCGAGCGGCCACTTCGATCTGACGGATGAGCTTGGCGAACACCTTGGCTCGGGCTGCGTCCTTGGCGCCCTTCTGGTGTTTGGTGGTCGCCCACTTGGAGTGTCCAGACATCGTCTATCGCCTCTCCTCTTTCGTCATCTCCACGAACAGCCGTTGCAGCCTACGGTCCGCGGTGAGCTCTGGATGGAATGCAGCGACCAGCACCGGTCCCTGGCGGCACAGCACCGCACGATCCAGTCCACCGTCCTCGCCCGGCAGCGTAGCCAGCACCTCGACATCGGGACCCCACGACTCCACCACCGGAGCCCTGATGAAGACGGCCGGCAGCGGTTCGTCCCCGAGTACGCCCACCATGACCTCGCCCTCGAAGGAAGCGATCTGGCGTCCGTAGCCGTTTCGCCGGATCGTAAGTTCGATGGCGCCAAAGCTGAGTTGATCGGGCCGACCATCGAGAACCGTGGTGGCCAACAAGATCATCCCCGCGCACGTGCCGAAGACGGGCAAGCCGCCACCGAGTACCTCCTTCAGCGGGGCAGTCAGGCCCGCCGAGCCCAGCAGTAGCGACAACGTGGTCGACTCGCCGCCCGGCACCACCAGTCCGGCCAGGCCCTCAAGGTCGACGGGACGACGCACTTCGCGCACCGTCTCGCCCAGATCAGCAAACGCCGCCGCGTGCTCGCGGACGTCGCCTTGCAGGGCGAGTATCCCGATGGTCAACGGCCGGCGACCTGGAGGGAAGCGACCGGCCGACTCCTACCAGCCACGATCAGCCAGGCGCACGTCGAGCGTGCCCATCTCCTGTCCGGGCATGGCCTCGCCCAGCCCAGTGGACACCTTGGCCACCAAATCGGCATCGGTGTAGTGGGCGGTGGCTTCGACGACCGCGCGGGCCATCAGCGACGGATCGGAACTCTTGAAGATGCCTGATCCGACAAAGACCGCCTCCGCCCCAAGCTGCATCACCAGTGAGGCATCGGCCGGCGTGGCTATGCCACCAGCACAGAACAGCGGCACCGGCAGGCGCCCGGTGCTGGCGATCTCTTGGACGAGGCCGATCGGTGCCGACAACTCCTTGGCCCACACGTACAACTCGGCCGAGTCGGCTTCGGTCACCTTGCGAATATCCCCGAGGATGGACCGGAGATGGCGCACAGCCTCCACGATGTTGCCGGTGCCGGCTTCGCCCTTGGACCGGATCATGGCAGCACCTTCAGAGATGCGCCGCAGCGCCTCACCGAGGTTGGTGGCGCCGCACACGAAGGGGACGTCGAAGTTCCACTTGTCGATGTGGTGAGCCTCATCGGCAGGAGTAAGGACCTCGCTCTCGTCGATGAAGTCGACGCCGAGCGCAGCCAAGACCTGGGCCTCGGCGAAGTGTCCGATCCTGGCCTTGGCCATGACGGGAACAGTGACGGCGGCCTTGATCCCTTCGATCATGGCCGGGTCGCTCATCCGGGCAACCCCGCCGTCGCGACGGATGTCAGAGGGAACTCGCTCGAGGGCCATGACGGCCACCGCACCGGAGTCTTCGGCGATCTTGGCCTGCTCGGCATCGACCACGTCCATGATGACGCCGCCTCGCAGCATCTCGGCAAGGCCTCGCTTGACGGTGAAGGTGCCAGTCGGACGATCAGTACTGGTGGAGTCGCTCATGCCCCCCATGCTATCGCCGGCACCCTGTCGCCCTGTCGGTCCCTTACGAACTACCCCATGTCCGTCCAGTCGCGGCTGAGGCCGCTTCCCGAAGGGAGCAGCCTCAGCGCCTACATCGTTGAGTCCAGTGTGTACGCAGCCCAGGATCAGACCTGCAG
>Ga0194051_1000075_pt1 | contig 49262 bp, 43 predicted proteins | sample SepL2320m_MetaG_FD_161275 | JGI IMG/M metagenome (GOLD analysis project Ga0194051, IMG submission 161275) | Anoxic zone freshwater microbial communities from boreal shield lake in IISD Experimental Lakes Area, Ontario, Canada - Sep2016-L239-20m | ecosystem: Environmental > Aquatic > Freshwater >... | reverse complement strand
AACGATCAGCAGTAAAGCTCCAGCAGCGAGGACTAAGCGCCGGTTCGGAGGTCTAGACCGAAGGTAGCCGGAGACGAGAAGGGGAAGGACTGCGAATGCCGCAACAGCCGCCGTTGCCCCCGACAGAGTTGGTCTCGAGAGGCCGAGTACGGCAAGTCCACAAAGTGCTCCAATGGCTGCACCAAGTGCTCGATTGCGAAATCTAAACAGCAGCATTCCAGCAGCAGCAGCGGCAGCGATGAGCGCCAGATACTGAACAGGGGTCTGGGTAGCTGCAGTAGCTACTAGCCCCGCCCACAGCAGGGTCCACCTTCGGGCCCTCGATGCGGCTAGTGAACACAGTGCCACGAGGGCGCCGCTATAAATGGCATCCATAACGGGCCACATCGAGGGTGCGTTATCAAACAGAACTACCGCTGCAACGGCACCAGCCGCAGCAACCAAGCCCACGAGGGCAAATGTCAATCGGGTGGCTCTTTGATGCCCAGTCGCAGAACGTTTACGAGGCCTAGTCACTTCAGACATGCATCAATAGTCTGCCTTGAATGAGCAGATACCGGCGGCGTTACTAGACAAAAGCCAGTGGAATCCTCAGAAATCTGTGAGTATCACGGCACCGGCGATGCGTGCGTCGCGAGCCCGAACAGATGTCGGGCCACGAGGCGTGGTACGAATAGTGCATGGCAAGACAGAGGTCATCCGCTCCCCGACAGTTCAGTCGCACCGACCGGATTGGCGAACTCATGCGAGAGATCGTTGCTTCCGAACTCGAGAGAATCGGAGACGAGCGACTCGAGATGGTCACCATTACTGCAGTCAAAGTTGACGGTTCCTTAGAGCACGCTGATGTTTTTTATTCTGCAATGTCGGCCGAGGAAGAGGGACGCTCAGAAGAAGTAGCCGAGGCTCTTGATGAATTGCGCTGGCCCATACAAAAGCTGGTGAACCGAGAAGTTCGCACGCGAAAGACACCACAGATCCAGTTCCGGCCCGATCTGGTCTTGAGCTCGGCCTTGCGTATTGATGAGATTTTGCGCGGCATGAGTGACCGTGGCGAGCTCGATGATCGAGAGCCGCTTGACTCGGAATCCCCGGACGTCTCGACCAAACCAGAACAGCCCGAGGCCCAAGCCGAACTGTCAGGAGATGACGGGACTCACTCCGAGTGAGCCGCTCTCGCGGTAACCGGCCAGGTGATCCGGTCGGAATCTGCATTGTGGATAAGCCGGCAGGGATGACTAGCCACGATGTGGTCTCAGCGGTCCGCAAGTTGCTTGATACTCCACGTGTTGGCCACGCCGGCACGTTGGATCCAATGGCTACTGGAGTTTTGGTTCTTGGTGTTGGTGCAGCAACAAAGTTGTTGACCTTCATCACTGGAGTTTCTAAAACTTATGAGGCCACCATCAGATTCGGGGTGGAGACCGATTCCCTGGATGCTGATGGAGCAGTAACGGCCACCCATGAGATGGCGGGACTTTCTCCGGCGCAGGTGCATGCAGCAGCTAAAGAACTGACCGGGGAGATACTGCAGGTTCCTCCGATGGTCTCTGCTTTACGAGTCGACGGTCGGCGTCTTCACCAACTTGCTCGAGAGGGAATCGAGGTTGAACGTCAACCTCGGCCCGCAACGGTCTCGCAGTTTGATCTAGTTCCTACTGCTGATCCCCTTGTCTGGACGGCCACCGTGGAGTGTTCCTCAGGAACCTATGTGCGCTCGCTTGCGGCTGATCTTGGTAAGGCCCTAGGCGGGGGCGCACACCTGAGTGCACTCCGGCGCAGTTCAGTTGGCCCGTACCAGATTGCAGAGGCTCAGCCGATAGATGCTGCAGTGTTACTACCGCCCGTTGAGGGCGTTCGGCAACTACAGCACCTGCAGGTGGATGAGCAGATCGAGGTTTTTGTTCGTCATGGACGCGTGCTTGAACAGGAACAAATTGGAGCTACTGGTGTAGGACCATGGGCTGTTCTTAGCGCAAGCTCTGCGCTGCTCGCTGTGTACGAACCGTTCCGGGAAACAAGATGCAAGCCTTCGATAGTGCTGTCGAACGAGGTCGCTGAGTAGCGTGGGGCTGTGAGAGTTCTTCGTGATACTGATGCATGCCCAACTCCTCCTGAGGGATCCGTTGTCACTATCGGCGCCTATGACGGGGTTCATTTAGGGCATCAGGCAGTGATTGCAGAGGTTCGCAGGCGCTCCAAGGCAGCAGGGCAGCGTTCAGCGGTGGTCACCTTTGATCGGCACCCTGCTCAAGTCATTCGTCCAGATTCTGCGCCATTACTTTTGACAGACTTGGACCAGAAATTAGAATTACTAGCTGAAACCGGGGTGGACTACGCACTCGTCGTGCGGTTCGATTCGGAGAGGGCATCTGAGTCTGCGGAGGACTTTGTGGACTCCGTCTTGCATCGCTGCTTGAACGCAAGGGAAGTAGTCGTCGGGGAGGACTTCCACTTTGGATTTCAGCGTCGCGGCAACGTTGATTTGCTCAACCAGATGGGTCAAACTCTCGGGTTCTCGGTGCTCGGTCACAAGCTGGTTGGCCTAGATGGTCAGGCTGCTCGAGATGATGCGCAGGTGTCCTCAACAGCAATTCGCCGAGCACTTCACGAGGGTCGACTCGTAGATGCCAACCTCATGCTTGGCCGCTCACACGAGATGCGAGGCACGGTTGTCGTTGGGGATCAGCGCGGACGGACTCTCGGATTCCCAACAGCAAACGTGGCAATCCCAGATGAGATGCTGATGCCAGCGGATGGGATCTATGCGGGTTGGATTGAGCGACAGGACAAATCGTTAACACCCGCAGAGGGCGGATTGGGTAACGCAGCGCTCCCAGCTGCGATCTACGTGGGCAAGCGTCCAACTTTTTATGAGGACCAAGCAATGACGCTGCTTGAAGTACACGTTCTGGATTTTGCTGGCGATCTATACGGGGAGCATGTTGCCGTCAGATTCGACCATCGTCTGCGAGCGGACGCAAAGTTTGCATCCGTGGCGGAACTGACCGAGCAGTTGCGCATTGATTGCGAGAAAGCTCGCGGTATTCTTGGTTACCGCAGCACATCGGCCTCAGCGAAGGGGGAGTAAACCAAGGGTGCTGCAGAGCACAGTTTTTGGTGTGTTTGCGGTTACGGTACTTGGTATGGCGGCTATGGCAATTGGTGAACATTGCGATCAGAGGCGTGCGGGGTGGGTGTGAACGAGATTGACGAGAGTGAGAGTCTCGAGAGCGAAATCTTTGACCCCATCGAAGGGCCGGTGCTCAATGAGCCGCTTGCTCCTGAAGCGATTGAAGTTCCCCGCTTGGCTCGCCATGAGATCACTCTGGATGACGGTCACCGAGTTGGGGTCACCGTTGCCGGCAAGGGTGTGCCACTCGTCGTGGTCCATGGGTTCTCGGTGGAGGGGTTCTTGTATGCGCAGTCCCTGTCCCGTCTGGTCAAGATGGGATTTAGAGTGATTGCTATCGATACTGCTGGCCATGGCGCCACGCAGGGACTACCGCTGTCTGGGCAAAGCTTGAATGACTACGCGGACCTGCTGGGTCGAGTCATTGATGAGCTCGGAATTGACCGCTTTGTGGTTGCGGGCCACTCAATGGGTGGGCAACTCATAACCCGCATGGCGGCTACTCGGCCGGAACGCGTGATCGGGGTGGTTCTCATCGATGCAATTGTCGGTGACACCTGGGACATGATGGTGCAGCTTTTTCGGGTTGCTCCACCATTGCTTGGAGTGCTGAGTGGTCTGCTCCTGGTGGACTCACTGACTGTGATGCCAACTTTCAGCGATCCTGTACAGGCAACCAAACTTTTTCGACTGCTGGTTCCAACGGTGGCAGGCCACATGATTCAGCCTTGGCGCTTGCTTGGCCCGATGTGGACGATTCTGCGGAGTCGTTCAAGCCGATACGCCTTGGACGCCTTGTTAGAAAATAATGTTCCGGTGTTTGTCTTGCATGGATCGCGAGACCTTGGTGTACCGCATCGAACAGCACGAGACACGGCACGCCGTACCGAGGGCGTGCTCGTCACGATTGAGGGTGGCGGGCATTCATGGATTCTGAGAGATCCAGAGACCTTGCCTGCGGTGATTGCCGAGTTGCTTGCTGCCGAGCTTGGAGAGAGCATCCGTTCTTCCCTGCGTTCTGCCGGATTGCGTCGGAAATACCCGACGATTCAGGATGTTGAGAGGGTTTGCTATATGCCTGATGCGCGAATCTTCTCGTTGTCTCCCTCGGGCCAGCCATCGAAAGTGGTGGGACGACATCGCCGTCCGAAATACACCTGGCACACCGAGCGCTAAGCCTGCGGGGCGCGCTCGTTTTACGGGGAGGTGCCGCTGCCTCTACACTCTGCATTCTTCGGCTGAATAGTCGTACCGCTCCGGGATACGAAGCAGCACCAAAGATTCAATTCTTGAAAGTGCCGTCAACGATCTTTGGAGCCGGGTAAGTAACCCAAGAAAGAGAAATGATGAGTAACCGTCAGGCCACCAACCTTCCCCCGAAGGCCGAGACCATTACCAAATTTGGTAAGAACTCTGCAGATACCGGATCAGCCGAGGTGCAGATTGCGCTTCTGACTGATCGGATCGATCACCTGACAGAGCACCTCAAGAAGCACAAGAAGGACCACCACTCTCGTCGTGGGCTCTTGATGCTCGTAGGTCGCCGTCGCCGGTTCCTCGATTACCTGAAGACCAACGATATTGATCGCTACCGCAGCATTATCGCTGAGCTCGGTCTCCGCCGCTGAGCTTTCGATTCGCGTTCGGGGTGCTGGGCGCGGGTAGTCTGTTGGAACAAACAACAATAAAAGAAGTGCGGCGAGCCGGTCAGTTACCGGTTGCCGACCTCTGAGCAACCCGGCTGAGCAGATTCGCGCTGGCTGTGAATGCCTCGGGAGTCGACCACTGGGAACTGGCCTTGTCGCACCTAGACGATCCCGAGGGGGATCGAAGGAGGGCCACGTGGCCACATTCATTCGCGTCGAAGCACCAGTTGGTGATGACGAGAACAAGACAATTTCATTCGAGACTGGCAAGCTTGCCGGTCTTGCGGGCGGAGCAGTACTCGCCGGCATGGGTAACACCAGAATCCTGATGACTGCAACTGCAGCAGGGCATGTTCGAGAGGGCATTGATTTCTTCCCGCTGACAGTAGATATCGAAGAGCGCATGTATGCCGCTGGAAAGATTCCGGGGTCATTCTTCCGTCGCGAAGGTCGTGCACCTGAGTCAGCCATTCTGACCTGCCGACTCATCGATCGGCCGCTGCGGCCTTCGTTCCCATCTGACTTCCGTAATGAGGTCCATGTTGTGGGAACTGTGTTTGGTGCAGATCAGAAGAACCCCTACGACGTCCTTGCTATCAACGGTGCCTCTGCTGCGTTGATGATCTCGGACATTCCATTTGACGGCCCAGTTGGCGCCGTGCGGTTGGCCTATTCAATCGATGGCACCTGGATTGCGCACCCAACCTATGAAGAGGGCGATGAGTCAACCTTCGAGATTGTGGTAGCTGGTCGGGAACTCGACAATGGCGACGTTGCTGTGATGATGGTCGAGGCTGGAGGTACCGAGGGCGCTTGGGGTTACTACGAAAATGGCGCACCCAAGGTTGACGAGGCAGCGCTTGCTGATGCCTTGAACGAGTCAAAGCGTTGGATCTCAGAGGTCATTGCATTGCAGCGCAAGCTTGCCGAGGAAGTTCTTGCAGCAGACGGGCCAAAGGCCGTGATGCACTACAACCCTCAGGTTGATTACAGCGCCGAGATTTATGCTCAGGTTGAGTCCCTTGGCGGCAAGCAGATCGTCGAGATCATGCAGATCGCTGATAAGGCGGATCGCACCGCTGCTGAATCTGCCTTGCGTGACGACCTGCTCGAGCGAATCGTTCCTGGACTCGTGGAAGCAGCAATAGCCAATGGTGTCTCTTCGGATGACGCAGCAGCGAATGCCAACAAGCAGACCAAGAACGCTTTCCGTTCGCTGGCTAAGTCAACAGTGCGTTCGCGCATCGTCAACGAGGGTGCTCGAATCGACGGTCGTGGACTGAGCGATCTGCGTGCGCTCTCGGCCGAGGTTGACGTCATTCCAACCGCTCACGGAACTGGTTTGTTCCAGCGTGGAGAAACCCAAGTCCTGAACGTGGCCACGCTTGGCATGGCCAAGATGGACCAAATGATCGACGGAATCGATCCGATTACTCGCAAGCGCTACCTGCACCACTACAACTTCCCACCGTTCTCTACTGGAGAGCCTGGATTTATGCGTGGTCCAAAGCGTCGTGAAATCGGCCACGGTGCGCTTGCAGAGCGCGCCGTGTTCCCCGTGATTCCTTCACTTGAAGAGTTCCCCTACACCATTCGCTTGGTCTCTGAGGTGCTTGGTTCAAACGGTTCCTCCTCGATGGCTTCAGTCTGTGCGTCAACGCTTTCCCTCATGGATGCCGGCGTTCCGATCAAGGCTCCCGTAGCTGGAATCGCGATGGGCCTGATCTATGCAGATGACAAGTACGTCACGCTGACTGACATTCTCGGAGCCGAGGACGCCTACGGCGACATGGACTTCAAAGTTGCCGGAACCTCTGAGTTCATTACGGCTTTGCAGCTTGATACCAAGATTGACGGCATCCCAGCTGACGTTCTTGCAGGAGCACTCAATCAGGCGAAAGAGGCTCGTTTGCAGATTCTCGAGGTCATGGCGGCTGCGATTGCGGCCCCACGTGACGAGGTCGCTGCGACTGCTCCAAAGATCATTAGCTTCGAGATTCCGATTGACAAGATCGGTGAAGTTATTGGTCCAAAGGGCAAGGTCATCAACGCCATTCAGGCTGAGACCGGGGCAAACATCAGCGTTGATGACGACGGTATGGTCGGCGTGGTTTCGATTGCTGCAGTTGATGCTGCCGTCATGCTCGAAGCCGAGCGTCAGATCAAGCTCATCCTCGATCCGCCTACTGCAGAAGTTGGCGCAATCTACGAAGGTCGAGTGGTGAACATCACCAAGTTCGGTGCCTTCGTCAACATCCTGCCTGGCCGAGACGGTCTGCTACATATCTCCAAGCTCGGTGGCGGAAAGCGCATTGACCGGGTTGAGGATGTCGTTGACCTAGGCGACGCTGTTGCTGTGCGCGTTGAAGACATCGATCCGAACGGAAAGATTTCTCTAGCGTTAGCAGGAGATGAGTCCCCAAAAGCGAGTGAGGGCAGCGCGACGAGCGCTGCTCACTCCACAGCAAGCTCCGTCTCTTCGGCATCGGCTGATGAAGCAGCCGGTTCTGCTGATTCACAAGGCAGCTCTGCTGATTCACAAGGCAACTCTGCTGATGCACAAGGCAACGAAGAAGCTTCCTCTTCTGAAAGGATTGAGGTGAGCTTCGCTGACTCGTTCGATGCTGAGTTGTCTGAAACCTTCGGCGACCTGGGGCCGAACCCAGTCCGCAGTGGCGGAAGAGGAAGCGGCGGCGGAACTGGCGGTGGTCGAGGCGGCCAACGCCGTCGTCGATGAGTCCTAAAATCTCAACGCAGCTTTTCTTGTTCGATTATTCGGGATTAGTTGATGAATACTGAACGGACGCAGCGAGGAGCGAGCAATTCGCTCCTCGCTGCAAACGTTGAAAAGACAGTTCTATCGAACGGCGTCAGGGTCCTGACTGATTCTGTGCCGCACACGCACTCCGCCACTTTTGCAGTGTGGGTTGGCGTCGGAGGTAGGGACGAGCCAGCAGAGATAGCCGGTGCTTCGCATTTCCTTGAGCACCTTCTGTTTCAGGGGACTGCTCGCCGCAGCGCCGTCGATATCGCCATTGCAATCGATGGTGTTGGCGGGGACATGAACGCCTATACGGCTAGTGAATACACTGCGTTCTTTGCGCGGGTTCCTTCGAGTGAATCTGATCTAGCTGTCGACGTTCTTTTGGACGTTGTGTCACACCCTGGCTTAGCTGAAGATGACGTTGAGGGTGAGCGTGAAGTCATCCTTGAAGAGCTTGCAGCAGCCGAGGACGACCCAGAAGATCTAGTGGGTGTTCGCCTCTTTGAATCACTTTTTCCGGGCCATCCCCTTGGACGAGAGGTGCTCGGGACGAGTAGCACCGTAGAAACAATCCGGCGTGATCAGATAGCGGGTTTCTTTGAGGATTGGTACCAGAGCCACAACCTGGTTGTAACTGGCGCAGGCGATGTCGATCACTCGGTACTCGTTGCTGCGGTTGAGGCTGCGTTTCCTGAGCATCGTGCCGGCAGTGCACCGCAACGGATTGCACCCAACGAACAGGTTGAGTCTGTGCTGACAGAGACCAGGTCGGGGGAGTTGGTGCACTTGGCTTTCGGCTGGAGATGCGGTGGCGTGAACGACACTGACAGGTTCGCTCTGGCGCTGTTGAACCACGTGTTCGGAACAGGTCCCTCGAGTCGTCTGTTTCAACAAGTGCGAGAAGAACGTGGCCTTACTTACTCCATCTCTTCTGGAGTTTCTCAGTTCAGCGATGCTGGTGCGCTCTCTGTTCAGTGCGCCACGAGTCCCTCCAAAGCTGCGCAACTCATTGCAGTAGTGACTGAGTTAGTAGAGGACCTCTGCAGCGTTGGTATAACTGCCGAGGAGTTGTCTCGGGCAAAGCGATCGATCCGGGGCGGTGTGTTGCTAGGAATCGAAGACTCTGGGGCAAGGGGTGCCCGGCTCGGCATCTCTGAGACGCTGCGAGGCAGCGTGACGCCCCTTGATGAGCATCTCGGTTCGATCGACGCCGTTACCCAAGAGCAGGTGCTAGCTGCGGCTCAACGAGTGCTCGGTTCTGGGACAGTCTTGGCAGCAGTGGGACCCGCTTCGCAAGGCGCTGAAGAGGGCCAGTTGGGGACAGCTATCGAAGGCCTTGAGCATCTCGTCTAGCCTTGGGAGATCTGGGGATTACTTATCGGGGTCTTCTGAGTCCAGGTCAGCTCGTTCGACCTCATCGCGAGTCACTCCCAGAATAAAGAGAATCGCATCTAAATAGGGAACGTTCACTGTTGTGTCAGCAGCGAGCTGCACCACAGGTTTGGCGTTGAACGCAATACCAAGACCAGCAGCGCCAAGCATGTCTAGGTCGTTCGCCCCGTCGCCCACGGCCACAGCTTGGCTAACCGGAATGCCTTCTTCCTGAGCAAACAGCCTGAGCAGCTCGGCCTTACGTGCACGATCCACCACTCTGCCAAGCACCTGCCCCGTGAGCTTTCCGTCTTGTATCTCAAGCTGGTTTGCCTCGGCGTGGTCCAGATCTAACTCCGCAGCTAAACCATCAGTGAAATGTGTAAAGCCGCCAGAAACAATCCCAACGCTGTAACCAAGTCGCTTGAGTGTGCGGACAAATGTTCGTGCCCCGGGCGTCAGCCGCATGGCGGCCTTGGCTCGATCCAGCGCTGACTGGTCGAGTCCTTTGAGCAACATGACTCGTTGGCGCAGAGCCAACTCAAAGTCGAGTTCCCCTGACATAGCCTGAGCCGTGAGTTCTTGAACCTGATCCAAGCAACCTGCTTCGCTTGCTAAGAGTTCAATCACCTCGTCCTGAATCAGCGTGGAATCAACATCAAGTACCACCAGGCGCTTTGCTCGGCGCTCAATACCCTCGGGTTGGACTGCAATGTCTAGGCGGCGGGCGCTCGCAACCTCACCAAGCAGTCGCCGAAGCACCTCTGGCCTAGCACCAGAAGCGCGGAACTCATAGGCGTAGACGGGGTAACGGGCAAGCCGAACAATTCGATCGATGTTCCCGCCCGCGGCTGCGATCCCTGCTGCCACAGCTCCGAGTTCTTGGGGAGATAACGCAGTCTCAAGTTCGTGGCCTAAGACAGTGACTGCCTCTACTGCACCCTTTTCGGTAGAGACCGATGGCACTGAATCCACCTGAATATTCAGCTTGAATTGCTGTGCGAACTGATCCAGAGCCTGGACAAGAGCGTTGGGGTGTAGCGGGGTATCAATGACTGCAGCCAAGGTCAGGTGGCCGCGCAGTAGCACTTGCTCAAGATCTTGGATCTGAGCATCGACTTCACTCAAGGTAATCATGAGCTCAGTGGTGATCCCAGACGTGTCAGGTCCAGACACACGAATAAGCAGTACATCATCCAAGTTCAGTTCCGTGGAACCAAGCTCGACACCAATGCTGATGGCATCCGGTGGGGGAACTGGACCTAGGGGATTGGTGTTCATGGGGGCTACGGTACGACGCTCAACCTAGTGAGGGCGAGATGGGCCACAACAAGCACCAGAAATCGGTGACCTTGAACTCGCACAACAGTCAGAGAGGGTCCGATGGGTCTTGTAGCAGTGGATCATGTTGATGAATCAATCCGAGTCCTGCGCCTGAACCGCCCCGAACGTTTGAATGCTCTGTCGATCGACCTTGCAGTTGAACTCGATGAGGCGTTAGCGCAGCTTGGGGCTGACAATCTGGTACGCATCGTCATTCTGACTGGAACAGGCCGAGCGTTCTGTTCTGGGCTCGATCTGAAGGACTACGGAATCATCCCAAACATTGACAACCTCTCTGTTCATCGGATCGCAACTCGTTCCATGAGCATCTATTCGCAGATCACGCGCCGGCTCCGCTCCATCCCGCAGCCGGTGATCGCAGCAGTGAATGGTCCAGCCTTCGGTGGGGGCATGTGCGTGGCTTTGGGTGCAGATCTGCGTATTGCATCTGAGTCAGCTGAGTTCAACGCAACCGGAATCGTCAACGGGTTGACCTCGGCAGAGATGGGCGCTGGTTGGATCCTGCCCCGCTTGATTGGCGGCGCTAACTCCAATGACTTACTTCTGACGGGCCGACGTGTTGATGCGGCCGAGGCACTTCGCATGGGACTGGTCTCGAGGGTTGTCCCAGATGAAGAGTTGCTTGGCGAGGCAATTCAGATGGCACAGGCTATGGCAAAGTTCTCGCATTACGGCCTCGAAGCCACCAAGCAGTCACTCTGGGTGGAACAAGAGATCTCGAGCCTTGCTGCGGCAATTGAGTTTGAGGACCGGAACCAACTCATGGCCGGATTCACCAACAACTTGCCCGAGGCCATTCGTGCGTTTGATCGAGGACTCGAACCCGAGTACCTAGATGAGCCACGTCGCGACCTATTCGAAGGCAACTGACTGTTCGCCGATGGGCACACCCTTGAGTCGTAGAATGAATCCATGAGTATCAACGTGGGAGTTTTTGGTGCTGGCGGACGTATGGGGTCCACCGTCTGTCAGGCTGTTCAAGCAGATCCCGAACTTGAATTGGTGTCGGCAGTAGATCCCAATTTCCGGGGAATTGACCTGAGAACAGTCACCGGGATTGAGTCTGATCTGAAGATCTCTGGAGAGGCTGTTTCATTTGAGCGAACTGGCGCTCAAGTAGTCGTTGATTTCTCTAGCCGTGCAGCATCTGTTGAGAATCTGAGTTGGCTAGCGAGTCACGGAGTGCACGCCGTGGTTGGGACAACGGGCTTCTCTGCTGAGGAACTAGCTGGGTTCGAGGACGGATTTACAAGTTCAAATTGTGTGATCGCGCCGAACTTTGCCATCGGGGCAGTTCTGATGATGCATTTTGCAGCTATTGCGGCGCCCTACTTTGACTCCGCAGAAGTCATTGAGTTTCATCACGAGTCCAAGATCGATTCGCCATCAGGCACTGCCATGTTGACGGTTGCAAAGATGGCAGAGGCATCCTCGGATTGGACAGAGGACCCAACGGAGCAACAAGTAATCGAAGGTGCTCGTGGTGCAGAGGGACCCTCGGGAATCCGAGTGCACTCGGTGCGCATGCGCGGCCTTGTTGCTCATCAGGAAGTCCTGCTTGGCACAACCGGACAGACCTTGTCGATTCGCCACGATTCACTAGACCGCAGCAGCTTTATGCCCGGAGTGCTCTTGGCTGTTAAGCAGGTCGCCTCGAGGCCAGGTGTAACGCTTGGCCTTGATGCATTGCTCGATCTCTAAGACGGGAGTTACTCGTCGCCGAGTTCTTCTTCAAGGTTCTCGAGGCCACCGACGATTCCGCGTCTGCCGACAGTTTGATAGATCAAGTACCCGATGACGAGTGCAAGGGACCCCAAGGTCAGCCAACGCTGGTAACGGGCAACTACGTCAAGCAGATCCCGGATTTGATCCTCAAAGATAAGACCCAGGCAGCGCATCAAGATAATTCGTCCGAGGGTTCCGATCAGGTTCAGGGCAAGGAACCTTCGGATTGGCATCGCTGCCACACCGGCAAGCAAACAGACTGGGTTATTGGGTGCGATGAGCACTGCTACATCAAGGATGCGCTTAAATCCGCTGCGGTCTTGTTCGAACTGATCGAAGAAGCCATCCATGCCGGGGAAGACGTTTCTTGCCCAACCAAGTGCACGTCCTCGGTAGGCGTATCCGAGGATGTAAAACAGCGGATCTGGTGCGAGCAGGCGAGCCATGGCTATGGCTACGTAGGGTGGCCATGACGTGATGATCGAGGTAATCAGCAGGTAGCGGTTCGAGGAATTCAGCGCGAGTAGCCAGAGGGGGTGGCCGGTAACGGGGATGCTCCAGCGAACCCAAATAACGTTTCCAATATTGGCTGCGACTAACAGCACCGCAATGCCAGTCCCGAGCAATGGCAGGAGCCATCGGGGATGAACGGGGTGCTCAGCGGACGAGGCCTCTAGGGCGCTGGCATCTGCTGCAGTCGGTTCGTTGGGCAGTTCGGAATCAGTCAAGATGCAATCAGTCAGGAGGCACAGTCAGGAAGCAGAGTCAGAGACGGTGGAGCAGCAAGGGTGAATGCCTAGTCCACGAGCAATACGGATGCCTGAACCATATCTGTCATTTAGCAAACTCATCGTTTGCGCCCCAACAGATGAGGCCTTGCCGCTGGGTTGTCTACGATTGAGTGCCGCCCGATGTCTGGACTAAGCGGCTAGGGGAGATCTGATGCAAGGAACAATGCAAGACCGGCCGCTCAGGCTCAACCACTTTGTCGAGCGTGCAGAGCGCTATACCCCCTCCAAGCTGATCGTGTCCGGAACTGCCAGTGGTGTTGAGCAAAGGACGTACGGCGAGTGGGCAGAGCGAACTCGAAAGCTGGTGAGCGTGCTCGACTCGCTGGAGGTTGCGCCAGAAGCTCGAGTTGCAACCTTCGCCTGGAACTCAGCGAGACATTTGGAGCTGTACTTTGCCGCGCCTTGCAGCGGGCGCGTTCTGCACACGCTGAACATCCGACTATTCCCAGAACAACTCACCTACATCGTCAACCACGCAGAAGACGATGTGATCTTTGTGGACCGTTCTCTTCTCGGTCTCCTCACGCCGCTGCTTCCGAGCTTTCGGACCGTACGGCATCTCGTAGTCATGGATGATGGCGGCGAAGCCCCAAACCCCGAGGGTGTCAGCGTGTTGAATTACGAGGAGTTGCTTGATGCGGCTGAGCCGGCTGAGTTCTTCCTCGGTGATGAAAACGCCGCAGCTGCGATGTGTTACACCTCGGGTACAACGGGAAACCCTAAGGGTGTGATCTACACCCATCGCAGCACCTATCTGCATACCCTCTCTGTGCTACAGGCAGACAGCATTGGAGTCTGCGAGTCGGACACAGTCATGCCAGTGGTGCCCATGTTCCATGCAAATGCTTGGGGGCTTGCACACGCAGGAGTTGCCACAGGCGCCAACCTTGTTTTGCCGGGGCCGCGCATGACTCCCGCTGCGTTGGCAGATCTGATCGTTGTGCAGCGTGTAACTGTTCCTGCAGGAGTTCCGACAATCTGGATGGGGGTGTTGCCCGAGCTCAAAGGCAGAGATACCAGCGCGCTACGAACAATTCCATGTGGTGGTTCGGCCGTACCCAAAGCATTGTCCGAGGCATATCGGGAGCAGCTTGGTCTGCCCATCCTGCAGGCATGGGGAATGACTGAGACCAGCCCGATTGCATCGGTAGCTATTACTCGTTCTTGGTTGGCAGACCTTCCCGAGGATGAACTGGCAGACCTTCGAGCTTCACAGGGTCCGGCTGTTCTGGGCGTGGAACTGCGAATTGTTGATCAAGAGACTGGCGCGGAGCTTCCTTGGGATGGATCAACCCGAGGGGAATTGCAGGCTGCTGGTCCTTGGATTGCCTCGGGCTACTACAACGATGGCCGCTCGGCGGACTCATTCACCCCGGACGGTTGGTTGCGAACAGGCGACGTTGCTGTGATGACTGCTGATGGGTATGTCCGCATTGTGGATCGTACGAAAGACGTAGTGAAGTCGGGCGGGGAGTGGATCTCTTCGGTGGAGCTCGAAAATGAGATCATGGCTCACCCAGCAGTAGCTGAGGCAGCAGTTATTGGCTTGCCGCACCCCAAGTGGGGTGAGCGACCATTCGCCGCTGTAGTCATTCGGCCCGAGATGACCTTGACTCAAGCAGAGGTTCTGGAGTTTCTGAGTGGCCGAGTGGCAAGTTGGTGGCTGCCGGACGAAGTCGTGTTCATCGATGAGGTCCCAAAAACCAGCGTTGGCAAGTTCTCAAAGAAGGATCTGCGCGAGCAGTTCGCTGATCACGCGCTCCCTACCGATAACGAGTCCTGAGTGACGTAGGGGTGTTCCCCGAGTGAGCACGCAAGCGTGGGCAGTCCGAGGCCGCTTACGAACCTGCCGTCCGAGCCGCCTAGGGTACAAACATGTATGGGTTTTTGCGTCGGCCACTTTGGCTGCTCAGCCATGTGCTGATTGCGGCCTTGGTAGTGCTGCTCATTGCACTGGGATTTTGGCAGCGTTCGCGCTACTTCGAAGAGCGGTATAAGTCCCAGCAACTGCAAACGATTGCCCGAGCCGCTCCCGTCTCGTTGAACGAGGTGATCTCCGATTCTGGGACTGCTCCATCGAAGGTGCCCGAAAAGGCGCGCTATCGCCGAGTCAAAGTTGCTGGCAAGTATGACTCGGCGCATGAGGTTTCTATTCTCAATCGCTCGCGTGGGGGAGCACCGGGGGCTTGGGTTCTCACACCACTAGTCCAGGCGGATGGCACCGCAGTGCCTGTGGTGCGCGGATGGATTCCCTTGCAGACAAACGGTGAAAAACCTCCTTTTCCGGGTTCTGAGGCGCCGACAGGCAACGTCACAGTGACGGGGAACCTACAACTAACCCAGCAGCGAGGCTCTTTTGGTTCGACGGACCCAAAGAGTGGAACGCTGACTGCTTTGTCACGTGTTGACCTTGACCGTTTTGAAGCGCAGTTGCCCTACAAGATTGAGCCAGCTTGGGTGCTCTTAGATGGGCAGAATCCCGAACAGGCAGATGGCTCCCCAGCTGTGATTGAGCTACAGACGAAGGACCCCTCGCAGAACTTCTCGTACATGATGCAGTGGTGGATCTTTGCGCTCATTGCGCTCTGTGGTTACCCGCTGGTGTTGCGCATGGTCGCTCGCAACAAGGCCAAGGGTGATCAGACTCCCGCAGATCCCAGCCTGCGCGGCGGTGACAGCGATGAGATTCCATGGGCGGCAGGATTAGGCCCGAACGCAGAAGGGGAGCTCAGCCCATGAGCCCCGAGATTGAGGACACGCGGACTCGAATCATGCAAGCTGCCGTCAGCTGCGCAGAGCAAAGCAGCGTCGGGGGCTTCTCGGTGGAGGACGTAGCTACGAGAGCTGGGGTGTCGCGAACGACCATCTACCGATACTTCCCAGGTGGGCGGCCGCAACTCGTGCAAGAGACGACCACCTGGGAGATAGCTCGTTTTTGGGCTCGCCTTGCTGAAGCAGTCGAGAATTTGCCTACCCTTGAGGATCAACTCGTTGCGGGTCTGGTGATCGGAAGGAAACTCATGCAGAAGAGTCAGATCCTTGCGAACATCATGGATACCGAGATGCTGGAACTCGTTGAGGCAGTTCAGCCCTCAGAGCCGCTGGTTCACGGAGTGATTCGTGATTACATGCGCGACCTGCTGATCAAAGAGCAGCGTGCAGGCAGGATGCGTTCGGGTATGACGCCAGAGATGGGAGCTGACTACCTGATGCGAATGACTCTGTCTTGGATGTCGAGTCCAACTGGACTGGATCTGACCGACGACCAAGCGGCTCATCAAGTGATTCGATCGCAGTTTCTCGCAGGCGTGCTCATTGATTCTTCCTCATAAGGATCAGGAGCCTTCCGAGGAAGAGCTCCTCTGTCGCTCGCCTGAGTATGCGGATTGCTACTCGAGTTGGCCGAGCGCATCTTCTCGCCATTGCTGAATTCGCTTCAGACGACTAGACGACTGCTCCTCATGCCACGCGTGAATCTCGTGGACCACACTCGACACGAGCTCAACGGTGCAAGGCAAGTCGATTTTCCAATCACTGATGTCATGGTCAAGGTCGACCACGTACTGCAGGCGAAGGATGTCTCCGTCCTCTCCACACTCGGGTAGGAGTGCCGCGAACACGAAGCCAAGTTCCTCCACGCCCGCAGCAAACCAGCCAACTGCTGCCTTGTTGAGGGGCAAGTCCAAGATCACCACGGGGCTCCCTGCAGCGAGCGCATCGTCAAGCAACTCAATGATGCGCTCGATCAGGTCTGGGCCGGCATGGGTAACTTCAAGCTTGGCAACACCAGTTCCTGGATCGGTTGCTGAGGCCACGGCGCTTTTCGTTTTAGTTTCCGCCACCGGAGCGGGCTCGTGAATCCTGCGCGCCAAGTGACTCGATCTGATGACCTCGGATAAGTAAGCAATGGCTGAGGGTGGCGGATAGATGTCTCGGTGAGGAATCTCGGCGAGTGGAATAAACGTACAGAGCACCGAGACTCGACCGCTTGGATTGGTATCTTCAAACCCGGAGACGCGCCGCGGATTCGACCAGTTCAAAAAGATTCCGGTGTCATAACCGATCAGGTGGGCTTGCTGCTGCGTCACCGTGTGGACCATGACCGGCTCGCTGATGATGCCGACCAGATTCTCGCCAGCGATCATCTCATGCACGCTCATGCCGAGACGTCCCAGAAGCCCACGTTTGCGATAGCGGGGGTCAACCATGCCGGCGCCAGCGTGGACCACTGATCCGCCAGGACGAATCCGGTTGTAGGCGACGTGACCAATTGTCTCACCCTGTTCGTTCTCTGCGATTCCTGCTAGGCAGGTCCCGTCTCGTAGGTTTTCGTCCATGTGGACGGGGTCATACGCAGAGAGCTTGTAGTCGTAGCCATAACAACGAAAGGCCAAGCGCGCATAGGCCTCGGCATCCCCCGGAACCATCCGCCTCAGGGTGATCACCGCGTCCTCTGGCGCGGGATCGATGTTGTCGAAAGTTGAGGGCTCATCCGAGAATGGAGCGAGTGTATCGGGTGGAAACGCGACGAAAACCTTGGCAGTAGGACCGTTCGGCGAGACACCCACCACACTCAGGTGATCCACGCAACCCGCCGCTGCCAATTGTTTCGCTCGACGAATAGCTGTTCGATTTGGTCCAATGGGTAGGCCTCGATCATGCAGGCGCAGATCGACACCTCCGGAGGAGGTCTCGGCAATGAGTTCGATCCAGGGATCATCCTCGGGAGATTCGTGGCTGCGATGCATTGCGTCGAGACAAAGAGCTTCGATCACGCAACGAGCTTCGTTTGCACGCGATTCACTCATGCCCGATGAGCGGAGCGCTGCTGCAGCTGAGGCTCCAACGATTGATACACAAGAATCATCGACAGGAACACGCAGGATGCTGATGGAGCGCTTGGTGTTTGGTCTCATGTTTCCCCCGAGAATGTGTTGCTCTAGGCGATCAAGCATGCCTGCTAGCGATGCTGAGTGCTCGGTACTGAGCCGCAATCGGTTGTGACTGAAGTCATACCGCTAGAGCATTGTCGATAAGACGAATATGGTCTTATTGTAACAGTCTGACTAAATGCGATCGCTAGCTAGATTATTCGAGGAGGTGTGAAGGTGTCGGAGACCGGAGTCGCGATGGTGAAGCTCGCGTTGCTTGATGAAGAACTCAAGCCCACAATTCCTGCTGCTTCAGCGAATTCCTCAGCCTCACGAATTACCTCTGCGCTGTTGAGCTGTGTTGGTCGATGGGGCCTGAAGAAGACCACGATGGAAGATGTCGCTAAAGAGGCTGGCGTGTCGCGTGCCACCGTCTATCGACTCTTCCCGGGTGGGATGAATTCGATCATGCAGGCTGCAGTGCTTGGTGAAATCCAAGAACTGCTTGCGGTGCTCACCGTTCAACTCGAAAGGGTGGATCGGGTTGAAGATTGCGTGACGTTGGCAATTCATCATGCTTCGCAGTTCTTGGACCAACATCGCGCCTTAGCTTTTATGCGAGATCACGAGCGAGCGATGCTTGAGCAACTGATCTCCTTTGAGCGTCTTGATGTTCTGTTCATCACTGCCGCGCAAGTCATGAGGCCAGTCCTTGGCCGGTTCATGGCCGAAGCGGAAGCCTTCGCCGTGGGCATGTGGGTCTCTCGCCTAGTGGTGTCCTACCTCACTGAGCCGTCAACCGAGTTTGATCTGTGTAAAGAAGAAGATGCCCGTCGATTAGTCCAAATCTTTGTTTTGCCTGGGATTCACCTCTGGCCAAGTTGATTCCTAGAGAGGTTTCGCAATTCACCAATCACAACAACCATCAGCGGCCAAATAGATCACGTAGCACCCCATCCACCATAAGCATTCAGGAGTCAAAATGTCGATAGCAGAAGAGCGCACAAACCAAGAGATGATTGGCCGGGAGGATGTCAACGACATTGAAGCGATTCTGGCAATTACCAACACCGACCGAGATGCAGCGATCTCTGTGGTTCAGGACAACTCCGATGCGATCTTTACCTGGGACTACGAAAAAGGTGCGCGTCCAAGCTTGGAGAAGTTGTACGAGAAAGCGAAGCACTCCATGTGGGACGGAGAGAAAGACCTGCCTTGGGAGACCGAGGTGGACCAAGAGATGGTCGTTCTTGCTAACGCTGACATGAACGGGGGCTTATTGGAGTTTGACGTTGCCGGGACTCCGTTCGAGAAGTGGACTGACAAAGAGTGGATTCAAGTGGGCATCGAGAGTCAGAACTGGACGCTGTCGCAGTTCATGCACGGAGAACAAGGTGCCTTGATCTGCACCGCAAAGATTGTCGAGACTGTTCCGTGGATTGATGCCAAGTACTACGCGTCAACCCAGGTGATGGATGAGGCGCGCCACGTTGAGGTGTTTGCGAAATACCTAGATACCAAGCTCTCTGGTCACTACCCCGTGAACGCTCATCTGAAGATGCTGTTGGACGACATTGTGCAAGACAGTCGCTGGGACATGACTTACTTGGGCATGCAGATCATGGTTGAGGGGCTCGCGCTGGCGGCTTTCGGCTTTATTCACCAACTCACCACCGAGCCGCTACTCAAGAAGTTGCTCCGTTACGTCATGAGCGATGAGGCCCGCCACGTTGCCTTCGGCGTGCTGTCGCTTCAGGAGTTCTATGCGGGGCTGTCAGATGCCGAGATCTTCGAGCGTCAGCAGTTTGCATTTGAGGCCGCAGTGCGCATGCGTGACCGTTTCTTGCAGCAAGAGGTTTGGGAGCGTATGGGGGTTCCCGTCAAGGACGCTGTGGAACTCGTGATGCGTACGCCAACTCGGCAGATGTTCCAGATGATGCTGTTCTCGAAGGTGGTGCCGAACTGCAAGAAGCTCGGACTGCTGGACCGAAATGACAAGTGGCTGCGGCATCGCTTTGAAGAGATCGGCGTGATTCAGTTTGAGGATTGGGCCGATACGGCATCGGAGCTTGAGGGGTTTGCGCTGCTCGAAAGCGACGTTCGCTCTACCTGAGCGAGCCGCACTGCAGCTTGGAGCTGAGGAATCACTCCTACGGGCGGCAACTTCGAGTTGGCTAGTGTCAACACTATGGACGCCTCGGTAGAACTCTTCGTGCTTCACGCTCTGAGGCTACGCGGTCCAGCTACAGAGGTGCAGGTGGCTGAGCGGTTCGACCTAGACCGAACTTCGGTGCGCAGCACGCTGGAGGGTCTGTTTGAGGCAGGATTGGCTCGGCAGTACGAGGGCCGTCTTGCCGGATGGATGTTGACCGCCGCTGGTCGCGAGATAGGTGAGCAGCTACTGGCAGACGAACTTCGCCAAAGTGGGCAACAGCACCGCGTGGATGCCGCCTATCAGCAGTTTCTCGCCCTCAACGGCGAGCTGCTCTCGATCTGCACGGATTGGCAGGTGCAACTGATCGACGGCGAAGAAGTTTTGAATGATCATCAAGATACGCTCCGAGATGATGCCGTATTGCTGAGGCTGGAGCGACTCCAACGGCAAGCAGAACCACTCGTTGCGCAACTCGCAGCCGATCTCGCCCGATTCGAGGGGTACAGTTCTCGTCTCGGCTCTGCACATGAGAGAATACGGATCGGCCAGACCGAGTGGTTGGCTGGGCCGAGAATCGACTCCTATCACACAGTGTGGTTCGAGCTACACGAGGATTTATTGGCGACACTCGGTCGCCGCCGTTCGGATGAACGAGTGGAATACGACGCTGCACCAGACATACCTGCAGAGTTAGAGGAGTAATGATGAGTCCCAGATTCGGCCAGGTGATCACCGCGATGGTGACACCGTTTGATGATCGAGGAGACCTTGATCTAGATGCGGCTGTTGATCTTGCCCAGTGGCTCGTTGCAACAGGCTCAGATGGCTTGGTCTTAAGCGGAACAACTGGAGAGAGTCCAACTCTGACCGAGTCCGAGGAGTTGGTGCTCTTTCGGACGGTTCGCGATGCAGTTTCCGTTCCTGTTCTTGCGGGAGCAGGCTCGAACTCAACGGTGAGTGCAGTTGAGCAAACTAGGCGGGCCAGTGAGATTGGGGTGGATGGGATTCTGTCGGTCGCGCCCTATTACAACCGCCCCTCTCAGGCGGGCCTCGAGGCTCACTTTAGGGCGATTGCAGCGTCCACCGATTTGCCCGTGGTGCTCTACGACATCCCAGCCAGAACTGGCCGAAAGATCAGTACCGACACGGTGCTTCGGCTAGCCCGAGAGGTGCCAAATATCGTTGCACTCAAGGATGCAGCAGGAGATCCTGCCGAGACAGCGCGCCTCATCGCTCAGGCACCCTCGCAGTTCGAGGTGTATTGCGGAGACGACGCCCTGACCCTTCCGCTCCTTGCCGTGGGTGCCGTTGGGGTGATCTCGGTCGCTTCACATTGGGTGGGACGTCAGCTTGGAGAGATGATCGATGCCTGCGCCAAGGGTGACTTTGATGCCGCTCGACGGATTAACGCAGGTCTCATTGCCTCGTATGACTACGAGTCAGGCGATGATGCGCCGAATCCAATTCCGACGAAAACCCTGCTTCGAGTATTGGGTCTCAAGGTGGGCGACTGTCGTCCGCCGATGGGACCTGCACCTGATGGGCTCGCAGATCGCGCCCGACAGGTGCTCAAGGACCTCAACTAATGGCTCCACCCGTACACATCACCTTTCTTGGCGGTCTCGGAGAGATCGGAAGAAATTGCGCAGTTCTCGAACTCGAGGGGTCGCTCCTGCTCATTGACTGCGGGCTGATGTTTCCCGATACCGATATGTTGGGAGTGGATCTTGTACTGCCTGATTTCACTTGGCTCATCGAGCGCTCTGAGGACATTGTTGGCTGCGTTCTGACCCATGGCCATGAGGACCATATTGGTGGACTTTCGTACCTTCTGCGCGAGGCAAGTTTTCCTTTGTTTGGTACGGAATTCACGCTTGGATTGGCATCGGGACGTATCGAAGAAGCTGGTCTGATGAAACAGACGGAACTCGTGGTCGTAGCTGACGGCGAGCGGTGGGAAATCGGCCCGTTCGAAGCCGAGTTCATTCCAGCAACCCACTCAGTCCCCCAAGGGGTTGCCACTGCGTTGTATACGCCACAGGGAACGATTCTGCATACCGGGGATTTCAAGATTGACCTCACCCCGGTTGACGGCAGGTTGACCAATCTTTCTCGAATCGGAGCACTCGCAGACGGAGAGGGCATTCGTCTGCTGCTTGCGGATTCTACCAATGCTGATCAGCCCGGTCACTCTCGTTCAGAGACCAGCGTGGGCAAGGTGCTCTACAACTTGATGCACGAACAAGAAGGTCGGCGAGTCATTACGGCTTGCTTTGCGAGTCATATTCATCGCATTCAGCAACTCGCAGATGCGGCGATCTCCTTTAACCGGGTGATTGCGCCCGTTGGGCGCTCGATGAAGCGAAATATCACGATGGCCCGAGAGATGGGCCTGCTCACGATCCCCGATACCTCGTTGATCGATATTGAGAAAGTGGATCGCTACGAGCCGGGTCAGGTCCTGGTGCTGTCAACAGGATCGCAGGGCGAGCCAATGTCGGCGCTGACCCTTCTGTCCGCGAATGAGAACCGTTGGCTCAAGATCACTCCCGATGACACGGTGATTTTCTCCTCGCACCCTATTCCTGGAAACGAGAATGCCGTCACGAAGGTGATCGACAACTTGTTCCGTCTCGGCGCAGAGGTCATCCACTCTGGGTTATCTGATGTTCACGCAACCGGCCATGCCAAGTCTGAAGAACTCAAGCTCTATCACTCCATCGCAAAGCCGGATTGGTTCGTGCCCGTTCACGGCGAGTATCACCACTTGATTGCTCACAGTCGTCTGGCGCAGCTTATGGGTACCCCCGAGGATCACATTTTGATCGCGGAGGATGGAGATCGTCTGATCCTCGATGACGATGGCCTGCGGGCAGTGGGCACGGTTCCCTCGGAGTACGTCTATGTGCACGGAACCGTTGGCGACATCGGAAGTAGTGTGCTGCGCGACCGCAGGATTCTTGCCGATGATGGTGTCGTGGCAGTCACCGTGTGTGTGGACCGCAAGAAGAAGCGTTTGGTTTCGGGGCCTGAAATTGCGACTCGCGGTTGGATACACGAGCCCGAGGCAGGTGATCTGCTCGCTGAACTCTCGAAGAGGGTCATGGATTCAGTCGATAAAGCGCTCCTTGATGGAGCGGATCTTGCAGGTTTGCAGCGTGCTGTACGCCGAGCATCAGGCGGGTTTGTGGCGAATTCCACACGCCGACGACCCATGATTGTGCCGATCGTGCTTGAGGTGTGATCTGAGTTGCTGAGCGGAGTGCCGCGAGACTGTCAGTGAGTCTGAGTACTCTTGAAGCACCGTGGCCACCTCTCAGAAATCTCCTTCAAAGAAGCGCAACTCCGCAGGTTCGCGCTCCGCTGCTTCAAACAAGTCGAAGACTGCTGCAGCCTCCTCGGCCTCCTCTACAGCAGCCCGGAAGAAGGCCCAGGCCAGCAAGAAGAAGGACGCTTCAGCTAGCGGCGCCGGCGCTTGGCACAGTCTGATCGACGGTCACGGTCGAGACATCTGGGGTCTGGTCTGTTTCGTTGCAGCAGTCCTGCTTGGAGTCAGTATCTACAGCGGCAAAGCGAGCGGTGCTGCAAACTGGCCGAACGCGTTCGCTGGCGGACTAGTGGGTCTGCTTCGTGTGTTGCTTCCGCCAGCGCTCGTTCTCGGTGGGGTTCTGCTCATCAGGAGCGCGCATGTGTCATCGGAAAACTCCGTAGATGTGGATGACGGGGCCGATCTTGATGACGAGAGCTTCGACACCGCTCGTCCTGTCCCGAGTAAATCCGTTCAAGCCATCGGTGCGTTGCTAGCGGTATTCGTGCTAGCTGCCATGCTCGACTTGCTCTTTGCTGATGAAGCAACAATCGCCGACGGGGGTCTCGACGCGTTTGCAGACGCAGGAGGCCTACTTGGAGCACTTCTCGGTGCAATTTCGATGTTTGTCGGGCGCTGGGGCGCGCTTGTCGTGTTTGTCCTTTTGGGGATCTTCGCGGTGAGCCTGATAACCGGTTGGTCACTGAGCTATATGGCCCAAGGCCTGCTTCGAGGCGCCCGGCCTGCGGCAAGGTCGGTGACGGACTGGGCTGCGGACCTTTTTAATTTGGGCTCAGCGGAGCAGTCCTCTGAGGCTGAGGCCGACTCAGAAATCAATCTCTATGATCAAGACGAAGGAGCTCCTCAGCCGAAGAAGCGAACCCGTGCAAAGAAACAACTTGAAGAGGGTCCGACGGTGGTTGTCTCTGGGCCCAAGCCGTTTACGCCCCCGGCTGGAACAAGCGAGGGTGCCTCTGGGGAGCAACTCGGCCTTGGTCTTGGTCCCGCTGCGGCTGCGTCTACATGGCGTTTACCTCCCAAAGCCCTGCTCTCATTGTCGGGTCGGAGGACGGTAGACACCAAGGCAGTCGAGGCTCGCGGACGAGTTCTTGAAGGTGCACTAGCTGAACACGGAGTTGAGACTCGTCTCGTGGGCATGGTTGTTGGCCCGACGGTTACCCGATACGAACTTGAACTCGGTGTTGGAGTGAAGGTCGCTCGTCTCACCAGCCTGCACAAAGACATCGCGTACGCCATGGCATCTCCCGACGTGCGCATACTGGCGCCAATTCCAGGCCGGCAGGCCATAGGAGTTGAGGTTCCAAACAAGGACCGCCAGATTGTGAACCTTGGAGACATCCTTACGTCGGAGGAGGCGCATCGGGCAACCCACCCGCTCGAGGTTGGCGTAGGCCGAGATATTTCCGGAACCTCTGTACTTATGAATCTTGCAACCATGCCTCACTTGCTGATTGCGGGTCAGACTGGTGCGGGCAAGTCCTCGTGTATTAACTCGATCATCACTTCCATCCTGATGCGTTCGACCCCCGATCAAGTCAGAATGATTTTGATCGACCCGAAGCAGGTAGAACTCACTCAGTACAACCGCATCCCACACCTGCTCACCCAGGTGGTGACAAATCCAAAGAAGGCAGCGAATGCGCTGACTTGGGCAGTTCACGAGATGGAGCGGCGATACGACCTGCTCTCTGAAGTCGGGGTTCGTGATATCACGGGCTACAACGCCTCATTCGACCGGGGTGATCTTCATCAACAACTCGGTGAAGAACGAGAGTTCAAGAGGATGCCGTTCATTTTGGTCGTAGTCGACGAACTCGCAGACTTGATGATGGTTGCCTCAAGAGAGGTTGAAGAGTCGATTACCCGGATCGCTGCAAAGGCGCGTGCCGTGGGTATCCACCTAGTTATCGCTACGCAGCGACCATCCGTAAACGTCATCACGGGTGTGATAAAGGCCAATATTCCAGCCCGTTTAGCATTTGCGGTTGCTTCCTCGATGGATTCAAAAGTGATCCTTGATCAGACGGGAGCTGAGCGTCTCGTTGGTCGTGGAGACATGTTATTGCTTGGTGGTACCTCGTCTTCTGCTCAGCGCATCCAAGGGTCATGGGTTGAGGAGTCCGAGGTGTCGAGCATCGTGAGCCAATGGCGTAAACAAGCACCTGCGGCAGAGGAGCAGTACGTACACGGCGTAGCAGGGGACGACCATTCGCCCTTGGGCGGCGGCTCACTCTCGGGCGGCACCGCCGGAGATGATGACGATCTGATGCACCAAGCCATGGAGCTCGTTGTGCGCAGTGGGCTTGGGTCAACCTCGATGCTGCAGCGAAAGCTCAAAGTTGGATTCGCACGGGCCGGTCGCCTGATGGACCTTCTTGAGCAGCGCGGAGTGGTTGGACCTTCAGAGGGTTCAAAGGCCCGAACTGTTCTGATCTCGCCAGAGGAACTCGATGCCATGATAGAGAGCGGCGACTTCTGAACGAGCCCTGCGCTGGGTCCCGGCGCCCTGCACTCGCCGCTGCCCTGCACTCGCCGGTAACCTGCGGAGCATGACCTCAAAGATCACGACCGCTGAACCAGAAGTTTTGGCCACTGGGTTGCGATTTCCGGAAGGGCCGGTTGCCTGCGATGACGGATCTGTCCTCCTCGTTGAAATTGCAGGCGAACGCTTAACCCGAGTTTCTGCTGGCGGCGCTGTCGACACCGTGGCCGAGATTCCGGGCGGACCGAATGGTGCGGCGGTGGGCCCAGATGGGTGGATTTGGATTACGAATAACGGTGGGTCCTTCTCGTATATCGACTTGGGTGAGATTCTGCTTCCGGGACCGGTACCCGACTCGTGGACCTCTGGTTCCATCCAGCGGGTTGACCCGCGCAGTGGTGTTGTGGAGACCATCTATACCGAATGTGATGGGCGGCCACTGCGGTCACCGAATGATCTAGTTTTTGATGAGCACGGCGGTTTTTGGTTTACCGATCACGGAGTTCGCCTGGAGAGAAGTTCAGACCTTACGGGCGTCTTTTATGCCCTCGCTGATGGTTCTTCCATACAAGAGGTGCTCTTTCCGCTTGAGGCCCCAAACGGTATTGGGTTGTCCCCGGCGGGAGATCGGCTGTATGTGGCAGAGACCCACACAGGGCGCGTCTGGCACTGGAGTGTTCCAGAGCCGGGCAAAGCGGTCGGTGCAGGTCTGTTAGCCCCGCATGGCGAGTTACTCGCGGGTCTTGCGGGCCATCAGCTTCTTGATTCGCTCGCAGTTGACAGTGAGGGCAACGTTTGTGTTGGGACCTTGGTCAATGGTGGGATCACCGTGATTTCAGCCGACGGATCCTCTGTGCAGCACTTGCCGATCGATGACTTGTTGGTGACAAATATCGCCTTCGGCGGGCCTGAGATGCGCACGGCTTACGTGACCTCTTCGGGTACCGGAAGGTTGCTTGCATTCGACTGGCACTGCCCTGGTCTGCGCCTCGCCAATCAGGGCTAGTTCTGTTTGAGGGCAGGCTCACCGCTAGGGTCTCATCACCGTGCAAAGCTCATTTTGGGTCGAGACTCTCGGCTGCCCTAAAAATCAAGTTGACTCCGACAAGTTGACCTACACGCTGCTTACCGATGGTTTGGTACCTGCGGATTCTCCCGAGGATGCCGACCTAGTCGTGGTTAACACCTGCGCTTTCATTGAAGAAGCACGAGAGGAGAGCGTGGCAACGATTCTTGCGCTCGACGAGACGCGACTTCAGGGTTCTCGACTTGTTGTGACCGGCTGCATGGCTGAACGCTACGGCGAGGAACTTGCTCAAGCTCTGCCCGAGGTTGATGCAGTCGCTGGATTTGGGGTTCCTGTTCAGCTTGGACTGAAACCGAACTCCGGCCAACTCGTTGCTGCAGCAGAGTCCGTTCCAAGTCTTGATCTGTTGAACCTGCCCCGACCAAAATCTGCCGTGCCGTGGGCCTATGTGAAGGTCGCCGAAGGTTGTGACAAGGCCTGCGGGTTCTGCGCGATCCCAACCTTTCGAGGGCCACAGCGATCCCGTTCGATTGAGCAGATTGTGCAGGAAGTTGCGCAGCTTGAGGTACAAGAGATTGTGCTGATTGCACAAGATCTTGCGGCCTATGGGCGAGACCAGGGGGTGGGGGAGAAGCGAATTCTTTCCCTGTTGGAGGCTGTTTCAGAGCAGGTTGAGTGGGTTCGATTGTTGTATCTCTACCCCTCTGAGCTCACCGATCCGCTCATTGAGTTCATGGCTGCGAGTGCCGTACCGTATTTCGATCTCTCCTTGCAGCATGTCTCAGCGCCGTTGGTTCGAAGAATGCGCCGATGGGGAAATGGCGAGAAATATCTGCGTCGAATTGAGCAGATACGTCTTCTTCAACCAACGGCCACCTTTCGTTCCAACTTCATTGTGGGATATCCCGGTGAGACCGAGGCTGATCATGATCAGCTCTTAGAGTTTCTGCAGGCTGCGCAGCTTGATTGGTGCGGATTCTTTGCCTATTCCCCAGAAGAGGGAACGTATGCTGTCGACCTAGACGGTCCGGTACCTACTGAGTTGATGAACGATCGGCTAGGCGAGCTGCGCGAGATACAAGACAGTATTTCGGCTGCAGCTCGCGATGCACTGATCGGGCAGGAACTCACGGTGCTCGTTGATGAGCCAGGGGTGGCTCGTTCGCATCGAGAGGCCCCTGAGATCGACGGAATCATCCACGTAGATGAGTCCCTTATTGCAGGGGACTTTTATCTGGTTCGCGTAACTGAGGCGCATGGACCTGACCTGTTCGCTGAACTCCTCGTTGATGGCCTCCGAGGCCCGAGCACAGCGGGAGCCTCGGTAGCACAGAATGGGTTGCCGAGGTGAGTGAGGTACCCGAGGAGAGATCCTTTGGACCTAGCGCGCTGCTGACCCCTGCAAATGCAATCACCATCGGCAGACTCCTGCTCGCTCCCGTTGCGTTTGCAATGATTCTGCGTCAACAGTCGAGTTGGGCACTGTTTATTCTCTGGGTAGTCATTACCACGACGGACAGCTTGGACGGCTACCTTGCGCGCAAGCAAGGAACGACTCGATCAGGCGCGTTCCTCGACCCGCTCGCCGACAAGGTGCTCGCACTCGGGGGATTGTGGGCCATGGTTTTGGCGGGCAGATTCTGGTGGGTTCCCGTTGTACTCATCACCCTGCGAGAGGTTGTGATCTCGCTCTTTCGTTCTTATTGGGGCCGGCGTGGGCGCGCGGTTCAGGCCTCAAAGATCGCCAAGTTCAAGACGTTCCTTCAGTTCAACGCCGTGGCCTGGGTGGCACTGCCGCTCACCACAAACATTGTTTGGATTGGCAATCTATTTCTCTGGGCCGGGGTGGTCGTTGCGTGGGTGAGCGCGATTCAATACATCTCCTCTGGATCACGCGCCACCACAACCATGGATGCGACTACCAAAGGTGGTCGTGCCGGTTAGCGTGAGGGCATGCGCACAGAAGTAGTTGCAATTGGGACGGAACTGCTGCTCGGGCAGATCACCGATACAAATTCCTCTTGGATTGGCGAGCAGCTTGCTCTTGTCGGGATTGATTCCTTTTATCAGACCAAGGTTGGTGACAACCTCGAGCGAATGGTTGAAACCTTGTCGATAGCACTTCATCGAAGCGATGCGGTGATTTGTTGCGGTGGACTTGGACCGACACAAGACGACATCACTCGCGAGGCAATTGCTCAGGTGATGGGCGTTGCGCTCGAGGGCGATGAGCAGATGGAAGAACACATCGCAGCGATGTTCGAAACCCGTGGCCGACGTATGCCGATCAATAATCTGCTTCAGGCGCAGCGGCCTGTCGGTGCGAGTTTCATTGCCGAACAACCGGGAACTGCTCCGGGATTGCTCTGCCCGATTGAGTGGGCTGACGAGTCAGGCACCGTGACCTCAAAGGTGATCTATGCCGTTCCCGGTGTGCCCTGGGAGATGAAAGAAATGATGACGGGAACCATCCTTCCTGATCTTTCGAAACGGGCCGGATTCTCTGCAGTGATTGCAAGCCGCACCCTACGCACCTGGGGGGAATCCGAATCCGCCCTGGCTGAACTGCTGCACGAACGAATTCTTGAGTTGGACTCATCTGGCAACCCGACGCTTGCCTTCTTAGCTTCTGGAATGGAAGGCCTCAAGGTGCGCATCACCGCGAAGGGCGAATCTCGCGAAGTGGTCGATACGGTGCTCTCTGCCGAGGAGCGCGTGGTTCGGGGCTTGCTCGGTTCGCTGGTGTTTGGAGTCGACGAAGACACCATGGAATCGGTGGTCCTTCAGATGCTGGGCGAGCGAGGTCTCACACTCGGGGTTGCTGAATCTCTTACAGGCGGGATGATCGGCTCGCGAATTTGTGCTGTCCCCGGGGCGAGCAAAGTATTTCGGGGTTCGATCGTTTCGTATGCGGCGGATGTAAAATTTGGACTGCTTGGAGTCGCCGAGGGACCGGTGATCTCTGAATCTGCTGCCCGAGGAATGGCAGTCGGAGCTCAGCGGGTTCTTGGCACTGATGTTGGGATTGCCGCAACTGGAGTTGCAGGGCCTGAGGCGGCTGAAGGCCAGAAACCAGGAACAGTTTGCGTGGCTGTGGTAATCGGGGACCCCGAGACCACTGGCAGTGCCTTCACTCAGAAGCTACAGCTCCCAGGGGGTCGGATGCAGATTCGCGAATTCACCGTGATTAGCCTGCTCGGACTCCTGCGTCATGAGCTTCTTCACCGTGATCTAGCAACCCGTGAGTCACCTGGCAGACTGGACGCAGCAGAGACCAACTCGCCTTCTTCTGCTGAGTCAGCCGAGGGGTCAGGTGCACCTCTGCTTTTGAGTACAGCAACAAAGTCTGTCTGGGGTCGCGCTGGATCGCCAGGACCGAGTCACGGAGCGGATTCCTGATGAGCAGCGCAGCCGGTTCGGCTGGCTCGGGCTCATCTCGCCAACAGGGTGGAAACGACTTGTTCTCGGCTTCTGCGCAGGAGCAACTTGGACGCCGGGGGCCGATGGCGGACCGCCTTCGGCCGCGCAGTCTGGAAGAGGTGGTTGGTCAGGATCATCTTCTCGGTCCTGGCAAGCCTTTACGGGCGCTTGTTGATGCAGACTCCTTGAGCTCGGTGATTTTGTGGGGTCCGCCTGGAACCGGCAAGACAACCATTGCCCGCCTGATCGCTCAAGCCTCCTCGAAAGAGTTCGTGCCGCTCTCGGCAGTCACCGCGACAGTGAAAGACATTCGCGAGGTATCTACTCAGGCGCAGCAGCGCCTTGGCGAGCGCGGGATCGGGACGATTTTGTTTCTTGATGAAATCCATCGCTTCACAAAGGCTCAACAAGACGCTCTACTGCCAGCAGTAGAGACCGGACTGCTCGTGTTGATTGGGGCGACAACCGAGAACCCGTATTTCGAAGTCAATCCACCGCTGATGAGTCGATCCACTTTGTTTCGCCTGCACGGGCTCGACCCGGTGGCCTTGCATGCCTTAGCTGATCGGGCACTCCAGTCAGAGAACGCAGCGGCTGAGACTGAGGCGGTGGAGCATCTCGTAGATCGCGCCGGGGGAGACGGCCGTCACCTGCTGACAAGTCTTGAAGTTGCACTTGCCCTCGCAGCAGCTCGCGATGGGTCGGTGTCAGTTCAGGTCACCTTGGAGGATGCTGAAGGAGCCCTCGGCGCCTCCTCGATTCGCTACGGGCAGGACGACCACTATGACGTGATTTCTGCATTCATAAAATCAATACGCGGGTCTGACCCAGATGCGGCGCTGCACTGGCTTGCACGCATGCTTTTCGCAGGGGAGGACGCCCGCTTTATTGCCCGACGTTTGGTGATCTCAGCCTCAGAGGATGTGGGAATGGCCGATCCATTCGCGCTCTTAGTCGCCACTGCAGCCGCGCAGGCTGTCGAGTTTGTTGGACTTCCAGAGGCGCGCATCAACCTTGCTCAGGCAACCGTGCATCTTGCTCTCGCCCCGAAATCAAACTCTGCTTATGAAGGCCTGAGCGATGCGAGTGCCGATGTGGAGACGCGTGTCATCGGCGAGGTACCAGCCCATCTGCGCGATGGCCACTATCAAGGCGCAAAACATCTGGGGCATGGAACCGGGTATCGGTCCCCACATTCAGAGTCGGTCGGGTGGCTTGATCAGCAGTATCTCCCTACTGAACTAGCTGACGCGCGCTATTACTTCCCCACAAGTAATGGTGCCGAGGAGCGTCTCGTTGCTCGCTGGCGGGCTCGGCGTGGCGACATCCCCACACCGGGGCCTCCAAGCGACGAAACTACGTAGCAGTGTCTGCCGTTGATCTGCTCTCGGTGTTGTGTGGTCTGCTTGCATTATGCGCTGCAGGAGTACTCGCTGTCCTCGCCGGACGGGTGCTTCGATCGCTGAACGCACTCAATGCTGCTACCGAGATGTTTCTTGCTGAGGCACTCCCCGCAGTGAAGGAATTACGCCGAGCCGCCGAGCAAGCTAGCGCCGAGGTTGATCGAATAGACGACTTATTGGACGTGGCCTCAGCTATCGGTGATCGTGTGGACTCAGCCACAGAGGCAACTTTCCGCGCTCTTACATCTCCCGTGATCAAGAGTGTTGCTCTTGCCACAGGAACAAAACTTGCGGCGAGGCGCCTACGTGGCCGTGATACTCGAAGCGCTCAGGCCACAACAAGACCGCCGGCTCGCAAGCTATCTCGGTCCACGCGTCAGTCAAAGAAAACGCAGCAATCCGCCACCGAGGTGGTTGAAGTTATCTCTGGAAGGGGAACCCGATGAAACGCCTATTTTGGTTGAGTGTTGGAGTCGTCGCAGGTGCTTCTGGCACCGTGTGGGCTGAGCGCAAGATTCGGACTCAGTTGGATTCCTTACAGCCCGATCACCTGGCAGTTCTCGCGCAGAAGCGCGCAGTATCTCTTGGGCGACAACTCGTTGATGCCGCTGTTGAAGGCCGCGCAGCCATGCGCGATCGCGAGGTGGAACTTCGGGATCAGTATCGCAGCCCACTGCTCTCCTCCTACCACACCGAGGTCTTCGAGGAGGTGCCCGAGGCGGTTGCCGAGGTTCGCCTGCGGCGTTGACTGTTAGCAGCAGTGCTTCCCCCGATAGTGTAATCGTTTCATGTCTGGATCCCTGCCCGCCCAACTCAGCGCAAATGAACTTCGTCGCGCCTGGAACGAGTTCTTTGTGGAGCGAGCTCACACTTCGGTTCGCTCAGCAAGTTTGATCCCGACTCACCCGTCAGCCCCGATGTTCACGAACTCCGGGATGATGCCCTTTGTCCCGTATTTCTTGGGTGAGGAGCCGGCTCCGTATTCGCCCCCTCGCGCTGTATCCATTCAAAAGTGCGTTCGAGCGGGTGGAAAGCACAACGACCTAGAGGCAATCGGGCGCTCTCCACGCCATCTCTCATTTTTCGAGATGCTCGGTAATTTTAGTTTTGGTGATTACTTCAAGGCGGAGGCAATTCCATGGGCTTGGGAGTTTGTGACCGAGGTACTTGGAATTGACGGGGACCGCCTGTGGGTTACTTGCCATGTGACCGATGATGAAGCTGAAGGCATCTGGTTCGACGCGGTTGGCCTGCCGCGTGAGCGAATCCAGCGGCTTGATAAAGATAATTTTTGGGAGATGGGAGAGACTGGCCCATGCGGTCCCTCAACAGAAATCTTCTTCGATTTTGGCGCCGAGTACGGGCCGGATGGTGGTCCGGCTAATGAGCTAGCCGAGAATCGTTTTGTTGAGATCTGGAATTTGGTTTTCACCCAATATTTCCGTGGCGAGAATGGTGAGCTCGCTGATTTGCCAACCCGCAACGTTGACACTGGTGCGGGGATGGAGCGAATTCTGGCTGTGCTGCAAGGAAGCCCCTCGCTGTACACCGCAGATGTGCTCGCTGGCCTCGTGAAACAGGCAGAGCAGGTCACTTCGCACCGAATTGGTGAATCGGAGATTACCGATATTGGTCTTCGCCTCCTTGCCGATCACACGCGCACAGCAGCCTTCTTGGTTTGCGATGGGGTGATTCCGTCGAATGAGGACCGTGGCTATGTGCTTCGGCGAATCATCCGCCGTGCTGTTCGATTTGGCTACATGCTCGGGGTAGAGAAGATGGTTATGCCACCTCTGGTTGAGCGCTGCATTGAGATCATGGGTGAGGCCTACCCGGAGTTGGTTTCTCAACAGGATGCTCTCACCGAGATGATCGGCCGAGAAGAGTCGAATTTCCGTCAGACGCTCGCACGAGGGTCGGTTCTTCTTGAAACCGAACTCGCTGCTGTCCCCGCTCATGGCCAGCTCGACGGACGTATCGCGTTTGAGCTTCACGATACGTTCGGATTTCCCCTTGAGGTCACACGTGAAATGGCTGAACTGCAGGGTCTTGAAGTTGACGTAGAAGAATTTGCCGTAGCGATGGATGAACAACGTCAGCGCTCTCGGGCCGCTGGTAAAAAGACTGGAGTTGCGACCGGGGAGCAGGTGGAAGCCGAGAGAGCAGTTCTTGCCGAGTCTGGCCCAACGGAGTTCACGGGGCGCGAGGAGATCACAACGCAAGCAACCGTGCTCGCAGTCATCGGGGATTCAGTATTTTTGGATCGCACCCCGTTTTACGCTGAGTCGGGCGGACAAGTTGGAGATACGGGCAGCATTCGCTCTGCTACTGGTTGCATGAAGGTCATCGGAACGACCTACGCGATTCCTGGAGTCCTTCATAGGCATCAGGTGGAGGTAACAGATGGCAAGGTGGAAGTTGGACAGCAGGTCACGGCAAGTATCGATAATGATCTCCGTCTAGCAATACGTCGGAACCACACGGCAACACACCTGTTGCACTGGGCCTTACGAGAGGTGCTCGGATCCCATGTAAAGCAGCAGGGTTCATCCGTCGACGCTGATCGTTTGCGATTCGACTTCGCCCATCATGGTGCAGTCACCGAAACGGAGCTGCAGCAAATTGAACAGCTCGTCAACGCACAGGTCCTCTCCAATGCAGAGGTGAGGCACTTCGAGACAACAATGGATGAGGCGACTGAACTTGGGGCTCTCGCGTTCTTTGGTGACAAATACGGAGAGCGCGTGCGTGTGCTGCAAGCCGGAGAGCACAGCATTGAACTTTGCGGAGGTACCCACGTGAGCGCATTGGGCAGCATCGGACTCATCCGGATCACCGCTGAGGGATCAATTGGGTCAAATATTCGCAGGCTTGAGGCGGTCACAGGCCTCGGTACACTCTCGCGACTTCGAGAGCGGGAACATCTTCTGCGCGATGCTGCAGAGTTGCTCGGAGTTGCCCCCGATGACTTGTTAGAGGGAGTGGGTAAGCGACTCAGCGACAACAAGTTGCTTCGGGAGGATCTTAAGTCAGCACGTCAGCTACTCGCCGGGAGTCAAGCCCAGGACTTGGCGGCCGTGGCTGTTGACGGGGTGGTGATTGCCCAGGTTTCAGCGGACAGTCGCGAGGAGGTGCGCGATCTTGCCCTCGCGATTCGAGATCACCCAGGAATTCGCGCCGTGGTTCTCGCTACTTCCCCCGGGGGAAAGGGCGTAGCACTCGTTGCAGCGGTGAGTCCTAGCAGTGGATTAAACGCCGGCGAATTGATCGCTGACGCAATCAAGATTGTCGGCGGAGGCGGCGGGAAGGGCGCTGACCTCGCCGCCGCAGGAGGCCGAAACCCGGAGTGCATTCCCGAGGCTCTCGATCAGGTTCGCACCCTCTTCTGATGAGGGCTCTTGGCCTAGATTTAGGCTCCGTGAGAATTGGTGTGGCGCTGTCCAATACCGAGGGAACGCTCGCTGTTCCCTATCAGGTCATTCACCGTTCCAAAGACCGAAACGGTGATCATGAGCAGATTGCGCGGCTCGTATCCGAGACGGAGGCCGAGCGTGTTGTAGTGGGACTGCCATATTCCCTTGATGGCTCTCTTGGTCCTGCGGCGCGGCGAGCCTTGGCTGAGGTCAAACTCCTGCGCAAGGTGATCAGCGTTGACATTGAGACCTATGACGAGCGGTTCACTACGGTCACGGCCGATAGGTCGCTTCGCGAGATGAACCTCAGCGCGTCCGCACGGCGAAAGATGGTCGACTCCGTTGCAGCCTCAGTGATTCTCCAGGCATGGTTGGATCATCGTCGATTGGAATCCCGATCAGATGAAGGACGAGACGAGAACAAGGAACAGCACGCGTGAATCCGCCTGATGAATTCGACCCTTCGACTGTTCCGCCTGTTCGTCGAAAACGTGTTCCCGTTGAGCAAACTTCTTCCGTTTCTGAACCGAGACCAGCGCCAAGGCGGTCGAGTCCTCAGCAGCAAAGCGACGGCAAGTCGCGCGCTCAGCAACCCAGAGTCCAGCAGCCGCAACCCGAGGAGTACGTGGTGTTGCCCCCGCCGAGCAGTGGCGGAAGGAAACTGCTGGCAATCGGAGCTATCAGCCTGTTGGTTCTGGGGATCATGTTGGGCAGTGTTGTGTTGTGGGCATCCAGAAAAATCAACCCTTCAGGGGAGCAAGGTGCTGTTGTGGCTTCGCTTGTGGTGCCTTCTGGCGCCACCACATCCTCGATCGCAGGCCTGCTGGCAGATAAGGGCGTGATTTCTGATGCCCGCATGTTTAAGTACTACTCGGGCTGGAAGAACGCAGGGCCTTGGAACGCTGGCGAATACGTTGAATTCAGAACCTCATCAAGCTTCGATCAGGCTATTGAAGTTCTTGACAAAGGCCCGGTTCCCGTTCAGGCAAAGGTTGTGCGAGTGATCGAAGGAACGCGGCTTCAAGAGGCCCTTGTGGCCATTGCGGCGCAGATGGGAACAGTGACCGCAAAGGAACTGCAACAGACCCTTGATTCCGGAAAGATACTCTCTACGTACAAACCGGCTGACGTCACGAGTTGGGAAGGTCTGCTGTTTCCAGACACCTACGAGTTTGAAAAGACTGCGACGCCACAGGTCATCCTGCAAACCATGGCAACTCAGATGGAGAAGGTGCTTGATGGCCTTGGCTACGACAAGGCCGAGGCGTTGCAAGGCCGGAGCGCTTATCAGCTCATCACGATCGCTTCGCTCATTGAAAAAGAGGCGGGAGCTCCAGCTGAAGAGCGTGGAATGATCTCTCGCGTGATCTCGAATCGCCTTGACGATTCCGAGACGCTCGGTATTGATGCCTCTGTCCTGTATGGCCTCGACCGACCGAGTGGAGCGCTCTCGAAGTCCGATCTGGCCTCCGATACGCCCTACAACACACGCAAGGTTAAGGGGTTGCCGCCTACGCCGATTTCCTTGCCAGGAATGGCGTCCCTGCAAGCAGCCATTGACCCTACTCAGGGAACATGGAAGTACTACGTGCTAACGGCAAATAGCCCGCCGAAACATCTCTTTACTGACTCCTACAAGGAGTTCTTGAGCGCCAAGGCTGAGGCCCAGGCGCGAGGGGTGTTCTAGATGCGGCCACTGGCTTCAGACGCACAGGAAATGGTCATGTGCAGATGACCACCCATTTGCATACTCCTGCAGCGGTTACTTCGTTGACCGGTGCGACGCAGGTGGTGGGCGTTATCGGCCAACCCGTGTCGCATTCGCTCTCGCCAGTGATTCATAACGCTGGATTCGCCGCACTTGGTCTGGACTGGGTCTGCGTTGCGTTCCCAACGCCTGCAGGCCAAGCCAGTGAGGCAGTTCGTGGAATGCAGGCGTTGGGGATTGCAGGCCTGTCCGTCACCATGCCGCACAAGGCGGCAGTGATTCAGGCGCTCGACGGTGTGAGTGAGACGGCCGAGATGTTGGGTGCGGTAAACTGTATTACCCGGACGCCGCAGGGCCTGCTTGGCGAGAACACTGATGGTGCAGGGTTCTTGGCAGGATTGCGTGCCGATTTCGACTTTGACCCGGCAGGCGCTGTTTGTGCGGTGCTTGGTGCAGGAGGAGCGGCGCGATCAGTAATTCTTGCGCTCAAACAAGCTGGTGCAGCCTAGGTGCTCGTGGTCAATCGGACGCTGGATTCAGCGCGTATCGCAGCAGGTCTAGCGGGTGAGTCTGGCATGGTTGTGGGAGTCGAGTCCATCAGCCAAGCAGACCTGGTGGTCAACGCAACTTCTGTCGGAATGGATGGTTCCGCTACGCCAACGGGTACTCCGTGTGAGCCATCGCTGTTGCAATCCGGGCAGATACTGATCGACTTGATCTACCACCCGGCCCAGACTGAATTCATGCGCGAGGCGCAACGTATTGGTTGTCAAGTCTCTAATGGAGTGTCGATGCTGATTCACCAAGCAGGAGTGGCTTTTGAGATCTGGACTGGCGAAAAAGCCCCACTTGAGGCCATGACTGAAGCTGTTATGTCCGCCCTCCAAGGATGAGTCAAGAGAAAAGCTGAATTTCGGGCTTCAACCTGCCGATGTACTCCTAACAACCTGTCTACATCGTTGACAGTTACCCGGAGGAAATCACGTGGCGTTACAAGGGACAATCGACAGCTTTCCGCTTGAGGACGTCTTGAGCCTGCTTGATTCCTCATCGCGAGTCGGTCGGCTTTCCGTGATTGGGGACCGGGCATCTGGCTGGGTTGAGATGGCGAATGGACTCCTCCTGTCGGCCGAGTTGCTCGGTAGCGCTGTAGATAATCCGGCAAGCGTGCTGTTCGAACTGCTGCGTTGCAAAGACGGTGAGTTTGAGTTTCTTGCCTTGTCAGAAGACAACCTTGCTCGCAGTTCACACGCGGCATCAAAACTGTCTGATTGCATTGAAGAGTCTGCTGAAATTCTGAAGCGTTGGACCGAGATCGAGTTGATGATTCCGAGCACCCAACATCAGGTGTACCTCGCAGCAAAGTTGCCGATCGATGAAATACTCGTCGACGGTTTTCTCTGGTCTCTCCTAGCTGCGATCCAAGGCAAGTCCACTGTTTCCGATGTGGTTCAGCGTATGGCGGAGGAAGAACTCGTTGTCTGTGCCGCCTTGGCCGATCTCGCGACAGATGGGCTTGTTGAAGTTGAGAGCCCCTCGGGCACAGATCAACTGACCGATCTCCTCTTCGAATCCGAACCTGTACTCGCTCTCGAGACTTCCCTCGCGCGGGACATAACAGCTGAAAACGATTGGATTGACTTTCGTGAGTCCGCCGAGTCGGTTACCGCAGCAGTAGAGACCGACAAGATCCCATTCCCTGACCACTTCCCAATCGACGATCTCGTTGGGTCTGAGGAACTCGGCAACAGTAATCCTTGGCATTCAGTGGACGGATTCTCGGGTTTGGAACTCCCGGCTCCGGCAGCTGACACTTTTCAGATATCAACAGCAGCGGCAGCATGGGACGACCTCGTCAGCCCAAAGCTCGAGGGGGACTCAGCAGAGAGGTTCTTGAGCGAGTCCAGCGATCCTCATTCGGTGGCCTCTGAACCGCAGGCCGCACAAAGCGAGACGGTTGCAGCAAGTAGGGCTCTGGAAGTGGAAACTGCCGAGGAAGAAGATGTCTACCGGCAGATGTCTACCCTGAGCCCCCAGGCAGCTGAAGCAATTGCGGCTGCTCTGGGTGCGAGTCTGCCAAGTGAGGATGACGCCAGGGCTGAGACAGCTTCAGCCTCGGCTGGAGTTGGCGAGAACGACTCTCCGCCCGGGTTTCTCGAGGAGGAGAATCGCACAGTAACGCGCATCGTGGATGTGGAACTCGTGACGGGGGATCACGAGAACTCCGAACGCTTTCCCGAGGGTGAGGACCCGCTCGGGCCAATCTCGTTCATCGGTTCTTTCTGATGAGGACCGCTGATCAGGAGGGGCTGTTTTCTGTTGGGTTATCAACGAGTGAAAAGCCATTCGAGCCACTTGAGCAACTAGGATCACGCAACAGTGTTGCTGTACAAGACCGCAAGATCGGTGTCGGAGGAATACAAAAAGTTGTGAGCGCTGACCGCTTCGAAGAATCTAATGAGGAAGATCCGGTTCCAGATGCAGCTTGCCGTGGATGGGTTGACCCACCAGGTCAGGAGCGGATCGAAGCCCTGTTCGTTCTCTCGGGACTCGGTCTCGGCATTCAGCGGACCGATGTTTTGACCAGCCCAGTCTGGCTCAACTTGTCAGAAGTGCAAGCCATAGACGCGATTGGCGATCCAGAAAATGGATTGACTCACGTCGAACTTGTGATGCATGACTCCACTGTGGTGGGTGCAGGTTGGTCCGACGCATTCTGTGCGGCAGTTGTCACTTCCCTCTTAGGGGTGGCGGAACAAAACAACTCCGCTATGTCCGCCCCCATCCCGCCCACGGAGTCACCCTCTGAGCCGACCTCGGTGCCATCGACCACCTTTGCCGAGGATGCTGCAAGTTGGCCAGAGCCCGTGTTGCTCGTTGCGCCGCCAGTCGTGAGGGATCGTTCGCGTCTCGCTCACGAAGCACTGCAAACCGAAACTTCACCAGCGGTTCCTGCTGCGGAGTTGGGCAGCGCAATTGGGGGAGATGCCCCCGTCGAGGCTGCTCAGGTGAGTACTCCCGTGCCATCAATGTTTGATAACAGTTCGGAATCTGGGACTCACGGCCACGACACGGGACCGATTGGTGACATGCCAGAGGATCGTTCTGCTGGCCTCGAACTTGAAGACGTTGTCTATCTCGGTGGCTATCCCGGGCAGACGAAGAAGAGGAAGAACTGCACCGCTGTTCTCAGCAGAACCGGCCTAGAGGTTGTGGGACCGAGTGACCTTCGCTTTCGGATGTCTTGGGAGTCCGTGAGCTCAATTGAGCCGCAAAATTCCGATGAGGCACGATTCCGCATGAATACCAAGATCCACCGAGATTCCTCAGCACTCGTCATTGAGTGTGACCAAGGAATCACTATTCTGCTTGAAGCCCGAGACTGCTCCACGGTTCCGCTTCGATCGGCTATCACACAACTCCTAGCTGACCTTTCCGTTTTAGTCGTGTGACCTCGTCGGCTCATGCACATATCTGCCTCGTTGGTTTGTCAGGCTCAGGAAAGTCAACCCTTGCACCCGTGCTTGCAGCGAGGCTGGGTCTCGGTGCGAGCGTTGATCTGGACTCTGTGATTGAGCAGCGAGCCGGTCAATCGGTGAGCAGCATTTTTGCTGAGCTTGGCGAGGAAGTTTTTCGACGCTACGAAGCTGAAGCCCTAGCCGAAGCGCTGGGTGGGCCAGCCTCGGTGATTGCTACCGGTGGCGGGGTTGTGGTCGATCAAGCCAACCGCCTACTCCTTCGCAAGCAGGCCACCGTGGTCTGGTTGCGGACGGAGGTTTCTGATCTTGTGGACCGCTTAGGCGACTCCGAGGGCTCGCGCCCGCTTCTGAATGGTGATGTGAAGTTGGCGCTGGACCGCATGGCTGGGGAGCGAGATCCTCTGTATGCCGAAGTGGCAGACAGAGTCGTTGATGTCGCTGGTTTAGACCCACTGTCTTTGGCTGAAGTGGTATGGATGGCACTGACATGATTCATCTTGAGCTCACCTTCCCTGATGGTCGCTCCTGTCCCGTGGTGATTGGTGGTGGGGCTTCTTCAGAGCTTCACCGACGGATCCCTGAACGAGCTCAGCGCGTAGCCGTGGTAACTCAAAGCGAGATTCCTGGGGAGCTCGATACGGGTCGTGACACCCGAGTGTTTGTGATTGGAAGCGGCGAGAAGCACAAGACGATGGCAACGATTGAGTCACTCTGTTCGCAGTTCGCCGCTTGGGGCCTGACCCGAAACGATTGCGTGGTTGGCTTCGGAGGAGGCATGGTCACCGATGTGGCAGGGTTTGCTGCGTCGGTGTATCACCGAGGAGTAGATGTGGTTCACGTGGCGACCTCTTTATTGGCGCAGATCGATGCTGCGATTGGCGGGAAAACTGGGGTAAATCTTGGTGAGGGAAAGAACCTCGTCGGTACCTACTGGCAGCCGGCGGCAGTCATCTGCGATCTGGATTTTCTGAAGACTTTGACCGAGCGTGAGTGGCACTGCGGCCTCGGTGAGTTAGCGAAGTACCACTGGTTGGGTGGTGGGGATCTTGATGCGCTTCCCCTTGAGGAGCGGATAGCTGCGTGTGTGCAGATCAAAGCCCAAATCGTTGCTGCAGACGAGCGGGAGTCTGGGCAGCGGGCCTTGCTCAATTATGGGCACACCTTGGCTCATGCTCTTGAAGTTGCAGGCAATCACCAACTGCGCCATGGGGAGGCTGTCGCAATCGGGTTGATCTATGCGGCTGAGGTTGCCTGGCGACTCGGTCGCATTGATTCTGAACGTGTTGCTGAACACCTTCGAGTGGTGTCCGGATATGGACTCCCGACGCAGTTGCCGAGCGGATTGGATTCTGAGGAGCTGATGCTTCTGATGAGACGAGATAAAAAGGTGCTCGACTCGGGCTACACGCTTGTTCTGCTTGGTGAGTCTGGGGTGGAAATCGTGGCTGGGGTAGACCCTGCGCTGATGCGTGAAGCCCTGGAATCTATGAAGCAGTTGCAGTAAACACTGCCGCTGCAGGAGTTGGAACTGTCATACTGAATGCATTGCGTCATCGCCTGAGGCAGTTCACGAGTACGGAGCGAGCAAGCAGATGTCAGATAGAGACGTTGAGACGGGTCCACTACTGCACACCTTGTTGTTGCTCTCGGGAGCGAACCTTCAGTTGCTCGGGTCACGAGAACCAGAGATTTACGGCAGGAGCACCCTCGAGGAGCATGTTCATGCTGCGCGAACTGCAGCCCATGCCCTTGGTTGTGAGCTTGAGCACCTTCAGTCGAACCACGAGGGAGTACTCGTCGACGCCATTGGTGCGTCTCGTGGAAAATACTCGGCCATCATCATCAATCCCGGGGCGTTTACACATTATTCCTGGGCCCTTCATGACGCTCTTGCAACCTGTAGTTTTCCGATTATTGAGCTCCACCTATCGAACCCGCACCGCCGCGAAGAGTGGCGTCATACCTCTGTTGTGAGCTCAGTGGCAACCTCGGTAATCACTGGCCTTGGAGCCGATGGGTACCCGCTTGCCGTGCAAGCTGCTGTGCGCTTACTTGAAGCTTCGGATACAGCGGGTACGTTCTCTGTCTCGCCCATCTGACTCGCCGCAGGTCCGGTGCGCTTGGTGTAAATGACCCTGGAATCTTTCAGCGGCAGGCTGAGCACAAAGCCAGCCACAGCGAACGGCTAGTTTCTGGCATCGTGAACAGGTCTGGGCTTCGGGGCGTAGCGTGGTTTGGTGTGGCTCTGCTTGCCATTTCACTGTCCGGCAGTTTCGTGTTGTTGCTGCTGCGCTACACGGCCATCCAAGAGTCCGGTGCACGCTTGATGGCCCTAGCCGGGTTGAGTTCGCAGCTCTTGTTGATGTGCTGCGGCCTGGCTTTGTTGGGAGCAGCCATGACACTCGGCGAGATCCGTACAGCCCCTCGGTCAAAATTTCGCTTCGGGCTAGCTGCGGCCCTTGTGCCCTGCTGTCTCTTCTTGTGGATTGCTTCGCCCATGTTCACTGGGTGGTTTGGTCCTGCGGCCGCATCGTCCGCACCCGAGTTCACCCTGCTCGAGCAGAACCTTTGGTACCGAAATGAGGATCCCGCGAAAACAGCAGAGGCGGTGCTTGCTGAGGGGGCTCAGGTTCTGGTCCTGATGGAGTACACGCCGGCGCACGCTCAGGCTTTTCGACAAGCAGGTGTCTCTGCGAAGTATCCCTACCGTTGGTCCGTTGAGGACCCCTACGGGCATGGACTAGCTGTCTTCAGCAAACTTCCCGTTACCGAAGTGAAGGATCTGGGACTCTCAGGATCAGGGGCCCTTGTGAAGTTGCGCTCCGGAGGGAGCATTGTTGATCTCTACGCTGTTCATTTCAATGCCCCAACTTCTATTTGGGATATTCCTCGCTGGCGCTCTGACTTCACGCGGGCCACGAACGTGTTGAAGCATGCAGGGCCATTCACCGTGGTGGCCGGAGATCTGAATGCCACCGATGGACACATTCGAATGCGGAAATTGCTGAGGGCGGCTGAACTCCGTGATGCTCAAGATGTGCGATCTGTTGGATTCGCAGCCACTTGGCCGGCGAGAGGACCGATCCCAACGGTGCTGAGGCTCGATCACATTCTGCTGGGACCGGGAATGGGGTTGAACTCATTTCGCCGCATGGCAGCAGTTGGTTCTGATCATCTGGGCCTGATCGCTGGTCTGAGCGTGTCGGGCCCCGACCACTGAACCATGAGCCTAACCCTGCACTGAGGTACTACGGAGCCCGTGAGAGGCCATACTCTTTAGGTATGGCTGTTACTGAAGATGTCACTCCTAACCTTCCCGTAGAACTGCTCCCACCAATGGAATTCCCCCAGCGCATTGGCCGCCTCAGGGAGGTCATGGGTGAGTCAAGTTGGGACGGACTGCTCGTGACCAATTTAACAAACCTTCGTTATCTCACTGGGTTCACAGGATCCGCTGGGCTTCTGCTGGTCACCAAAGATGAGACGGTGTTTGTGAGCGATGGTCGATACCGAGATCAATGCGCATTAGAACTCTCTGCTGCCGGAGTCGAAGCTCATATCGAGATTGCTGCTGCAGACCCAGACTCCGTCATTGCGACCGCAGCAGTAGCAGCTGGCGTTCAATCACTTGGTCTGGAAGCGCAGTCGATCACGTGGTCCGCCCAGCGAAGATGGCAGTCCGAGTTGTTCACCTCGGGAGGGGTAGCGGCCACGACCGGGGTCATCGAGGAATTACGTCTCCTGAAAGACCCTGGCGAAGCGGCGCGCATCAGAGCCGCCTGCGCGATTGCTGATGAGGCCTTAGCTCAGGTAAGGCCACGGCTAGCTGAGGGACCGACCGAGATTGAGTTTGGGCTCGAGCTTGATGCCCGGATGCGCAAGCTCGGAGCTGCCGACCTGAGTTTTGAAACCATCGTTGCCTCAGGGCCGAATGGTGCCCGGCCACATCACCGTCCCTCACAGCGCCGCATTGTCGAGGGTGACCTCGTTGTGGTGGACTTCGGCGCAATGATCGATGGCTATCACTCAGACATGACGAGGACAGTTGCCGTGGGCGATGTAGGCCCAGAGCGCCGCAATATGTTGGAAGTAGTGCTGTGCGCCCAGCAAGCCGGTGTTGATGCAATCGGACCGGGGGTGACTGCTGCAGCAGTTGATGAGGCATGCCGAAATGTTATTGCCGAGGCTGGTCTGCAGGAGGCGTTCTTGCATTCCACCGGACATGGAGTTGGTCTCGATATCCATGAAGAGCCCCGAGTGTCGATGAGATCCACTGCTGTGCTCGAGGCAGGTCATGTGGTGACGGTAGAGCCAGGGGTGTACTTGCCAGAACTTGGTGGTGTGCGGATTGAAGACACCTTGTTGGTGACCGTTGGCGGCTGCGATCGTTTAACGCTGGCGCCGAAGAGTCCCGCGCTCTTGTGAGGTTGCTCCAGTCGCTCCGATCCGGCCTGCCATCCTGAGCTCTGCTTGGCTTGCCGAGACCAGAAGTGGGAGGCTTCTCACTTCTCGCAGATGAAGTAGAACGGACACCAAAACCACCATGGCGCAGATAGCTACCAACGATTTCAAAAATGGCATGTCGATCGACCTTGATGATGGCCTGTTTCAGATCGTCGAGTTTCAACACGTCAAACCGGGCAAGGGCGGTGCATTTGTGCGGACCACCCTTCGTAATGTGCGAAATGGAGTCGTCGTGGAGCGGACCTTTCGAGCGGGCGAAAAGATGGAGCGCGCCATCATCGATAAGCGAGAAATGCAGTTGCTGTACCGCGATGGCGGGGATTATGTGTTCATGGATAACAGCACGTATGACCAACTCAATGTTCCGAGCGAGACTCTCGGCGATACTGCGCTCTACATGATTGATACTTCCACTGCGCAGCTGATGATGTATCAGGACGAGATTATTGGAATTGAGCTAGCGGCCTCTGTCGAACTTGTTGTTGCCGAGACCGAGCCGGGCGAAAAAGGCGACCGTGTCTCGGGCGCAAAGAAGCCTGCAACTCTCGAGACCGGGCTTGTTGTGCAAGTGCCGTTGTTCATCAGTCCTGGCGAGCGCATCAAAGTTGATACTCGCTCTGGTGAGTTCATTTCGCGAGCGTGAGCACCTCAGATGGCTCCTCTCAACCTTCAGCCTCCGAAGTCGAACCCTTGGGGACTGCTCTTGGGAGTCCGCCGGCTCAAGCCGGGGTGAGCCAATCGGTGATCGACTCTGTGGTGGACGCAGACACAGTGGTCGAAAAGATTGACATTGAGCTCGCTCCGGCGCTGCGCTCTGTGGTCGGTGGCCGCCACGAGGCTCGCGAGCGGGCGGTGCATTTGCTCTACGAGGCAGAAATGAAGGGCTTGCCGATTGAGGCAATTCTCAAGGCACAAGTCCTGATCCCAGACCCCTACACCGAGAAACTTCTACGCAAGGTGGAGGAACACAGAGCTCAACTCACTGAACTCATTGGAAGGCTGGCTCGCGGTTGGTCCGTTGAGCGGATGCCAACGCTCGACTTGGCTCTCTTGCGAGTTGCCTGCTGCGAGTTGGCGTACTGTCCCGAGGTTCCTCGTGGTGTGGTTCTGTCCGAGGCCGTAGCGCTTGCCGGGCAATACGGAACAGATGATTCCTCTAAGTTCGTCAATGGACTTCTGACAGCAGCAGCCGACGAACTCCGCCCTGCCTGAGTTGCAGGTGCCATTCTAGGGGAATGCATTCGTCTAGGTGACAGACCTGCGACCACGCAGACCATGCATGGATTGCAGGTGAATTTGTCCATCTGCCCTTCACATGTGGGGAGGTACATGCCACACTCATCAGGGAGTTCGGCGGAGACACGGCTGAACACGGCGAGATTGGCCAAGAGCTGTATCTGTTACGGCTAAGGGGATGAGATGAGTACGACACCTTTCACCAGCATTGTTTCGTCCGGGCGGGGGATTACTCGCCGTGAGATGCTGAAAGGTCTTGGATTCGGGGTCGGTGCGACTGTTCTTATTAGCGGTTGCGTGGTGCCTGCGCCTAGCGAGAACCCGCGTCTACCGCCAGCGGGAACCCCTGATATCTCCCCCTTCCTCGATGGCGTCATTGCGGGTGATCCCGCACCGGATGGTGCATTGATTTGGACCCGGGTAGAGCCACGAGTTGTTGGCGCCGATATGCCCATTCTGTGGACGGTTGCAGACGATGCCGCGTTTAGCTCTATCCGCGCAGCAGGATTAGCTACTGCGAATGCTGCCGAGGGATACGCTGTCACAGTTCCGGTGACTGGACTCGACCCTCATAGTTGGTACTACTACCGGTTTGAGGCTGCTGATTCCGCTGGAAACCAAGTAGCCAGCCGCGCTGGACGCCTGAGAACTGCGCCTGCGGTTGGGTCGTCTCCTGACAGACTGCGATTCGCGTTTGCTTCCTGTCAGCAGATTAATGACAGCTGGTTCAATGCCCACGCAGCCGCTGCAGCCGAGCCCGACCTTGACTTTTTTATGCATCTTGGTGACTACGTGTATGTCTCAGATACCAACACGTTGACTCGCGAGGATTACCGTCAGACCTATCAGCGCTGGCGCAAGCAGCCGCTGCTTCGGGATTTGCACGCAGCATTGCCCATGGTTGCGATGTGGGACGATGGCGAGTTCTTTAACGGCATCAGCAAGAACGGTCCGCCAGCACGGCTAGCTGCGGCGAAGCAGGCCTGGTTCGAGGCGTTCCCAGTTATCGACCCGGGTGGTTTGCAGGCCTATCGGCGTTTTCCGTGGGGTGATCTAGTAGACCTGTCGATGATCGATGTCCGTGCCTACCGTGACGACCCCGTGGACAACATCGTCTATACCGATAACGGCGGCGCCTACGATCCCAGTCGGAGCACCCTTGGGGCCGAACAGTACGCATGGTTTACGCAGGGCCTCGCCGCTTCTCAAGCTACATGGCGCGTGATTGGCAATCAGTACAACATGAACCCGTGGAAGCTTGTCAACTTGGAGTTTCTGCGGTCCTTGCGACCTGACCTTCCGCCGAATGCAGGTATCTACGCTCCCAATGAGGCCTGGGATGATTATCTGTACGAGCGTCGCGAACTTTTGAAGTTCATAGGGGACTGCGGGATCACCGACACGGTCTTCACGAGCGGTCATACACACGTTGCACTGGTCGGAGAATTGCGTGCCGACTATGACCGCCCTGACACACCTGTTGCAGCTTTCGATTTTTGTACAGGATCGCTCACTGCAGACCCCGACCCCCGAAAGTCTTTTTTGGGTGACTTGCCCGAGCCTCTTGCCGAAGAAGTACTACGCGCGGCGGAGCGAATTGTTCTGAACTCCAATGCTCCAGCTCTGCGGCATATGAATCTGATCGATCAGGGCTACACCGTGGTGGATATCACCCCAGAAGAAATGCTTGTCACGATCCGCAATATCAACACGATGGATCCAGATGCCGAGGCCGTAGACGGAGCAAGATTCCGTCTGCGTAAGGGTGCCAAGCGTATTGAGGTGCTTCCGACTCCCACACATAAGGGTTCATTTGCCTAACTTGGGCTGATGTAACTCTGTGGCAAAACGGGGCATCCGCGGATTACCAATCCACTTGGGTTCATATACAAGGTGCGCACCCCAAACACGGTGGTTTTGGAACGCGAAACCACTGTCTTTGGAACGCGAGAACCGCTTTGATAGCGGGGTTGGCGGCCTGGCGCCGGGACCGGCGTGATTTGGTCGAAAACGAGGTGTCCGAATGGGGTTCTGCGATCAACCCAATGCCCTCTCACATCAGCAGGCTGACCCGAACACCAAACAACGAACTGGAGGCCCCGACACACTGTCGGGGCCTTCCGTCTTCTTACGACCCTAACCCCGTCGAGCAAAACCCCGATCGCACTCGTTTCGTCTTGCGCCTGACCCCCTATGGAGGGTCCCTCGCATAACAGAGCGGGGCAACGGTTGCTGAGCAAGCGGAACCGGGAAAACTGCTTGTGGGTGATCTGCTATCATCTGCTTCTGTTCGTCAAGGTGGTCCCGAGAGGCCACTACGCACAGAAAGGCCATGCCTGTGGCAGAACGTGAGCGAAGGATGTCGCGCCCCTACGGGGGCGTTTTTGTTGCCCGGTCACGAATCATGGAGGCCGAGGACATCCACCGAGCCTTGCGGAGAATGGCTCATGAGGTCCTTGAACGGAACCACGGTAGCCAAGAGCTCATTCTGATCGGATTGCAGACCGGTGGTGTGCAACTTGCCCATGCCCTTGCAGCCACCATCGAAGACATTGAGGAACTTGAGCCAGGATCGCTGCCAGTGTGCACGCTTGATGTGGCCTTGTACCGCGATGACATCGGCATCCGACCTGTGATCCCAGAGGAAGTGACCGACATACCCTTCGACTTGGATTCGAAGGTCGTGGTTCTCGTCGATGATGTTCTGTTCACGGGGCGCACCATTCGTGCTGCGCTCGACGCAGTCATAGATTTTGGTCGGCCAAAAATGGTGCAACTCGCTGTCATGGTTGATCGCGGCCATCGTGAATTGCCGATTCGACCAGACTTTGTTGGAAAGAATCTGCCCACGAGAAGACACGAGCTCGTCAACGTCACCATGGACGGGGTCGAACTCGGTGAGTTGCAGAAGTCGTGAGCAGCAGCATGAATTCCTTGAATGCTCAAGAGGCTCGGGATAAAGATCGCGGCCAACGTGCGCACCTTCTTTCGATAGCGGACCTTGACCGCGACGAGATCGAAGAGTTGCTACGTGTCACCGATACCTTCGTAGAGGTCGGTCGCCGCCCAATCCCGAAGGTGCCAGCCCTGCGAGGGCGCACTGTTGTGATGTTGTTCTTCGAGGATTCAACGAGAACTCGTTTGAGTTTCGAGACAGCAGCTAAGCGTCTGTCGGCTGACACGATGTCTTTTTCGGTCTCCTCCTCATCTCTGAATAAGGGTGAGTCGGTTCGAGACACCATTGAGACCATCGAAGCAATGGGAATAGACGCTGTGGTTGTTCGCCATAAATCCTCTGGTGTGCCCGCACAGATTGCACGCTGGACTTCTGCCTCGGTCATCAACGCTGGTGACGGTTGGCATCAGCACCCAACTCAAGCGCTCTTAGATGCCTATACGGCCCGTTCGCATTTGGGGTCACTTGAGGGTCGCAGAATCGCTCTTGTTGGAGACATTAAGCACTCCCGAGTGGCGCGCTCGAACATTGAGATCTTCACTGCTC